>JABEBW010003303.1_pt1 | contig 141951 bp, 136 predicted proteins | sample 7245961 | NCBI WGS metagenome assembly JABEBW01 (sample SAMN14506364, study PRJNA622280) | hot springs metagenome | biome: hot spring [ENVO:00000051]|acidic hot spring [ENVO:00002120]; feature: spring [ENVO:00000027]|sediment [ENVO:00002007]; material: sediment environment [ENVO:01001048]...
GAATCCCAAGAGGCACTGCCACTCACGGAAAACGGGGTACCGCAAAGGTGCAATCCTCTGACAGCGATCGACAGCGATGACAATCGATCCCTGTCAAAGGTGGCACCACAGTTATCACACTTGGACATCTTCCAGATTGGGTGCTCCAATATTCCACCACATACAGGACATTCCGAAGAAGTCCCCTCTGGATCTACATATAGCGTTTCATTCTTGGATTTATACTCCACGAACATTTGGAACAGCCTGTACGGCCATCTGTTGATATCTGTTCTGAACCTTTTAGAACTCTGGCCATCCCTTTTATGATCTTTATGCTTTTTTCCCTTCTTCTTTATATTCGTAAGATCCTCAAACACGAAGGTCTTATCTTCATTATTTTTGACTATGTTCGTGGTCAATTTCTGCAGTTTGTCCCTAACGATGTTGCGTTGCCTATGTTTTGCCTCCTTAAGCTTTCTGATCCTTTTAGCTGGATTTCTAATATGCTTCTGTATCTTCCTCCTCTTCCTCTCGTAATCCCTTTGAGTCTTTGCTATATCGTATGTATCTATAGAATCGACATAGGCTATTCTGTTGTCCTTTATCACCGTATAATCAACCGATTTAAAGTTCAAGTCAAAGCCTATTATGTTGTTTGCGATCACCGGCTTATCATCGCTTCCTGTTATGAACGTGATGTATACCCTGTTGTCCGTCAATAACACCTCGGATATAGGATATTTGGAGTATTCGCTGTATTTTTTGTTCCTATCAACGATATCAACGTATTCGTACACATTCGGCCTTATTGTTATCCTCAATCTATTATCCTCGATCTTCGCTAGCTCGGAATCTATTCTCATGGCCAGTCTTTTTGCTTTAACAACCTTCAATCTACCATTGTTCTTCTTGTACGACCTCAACATCGCTATCGCTGTCCTGCATACAGGATTTATGTGGTGCTTTGCATATGCTACGTTATTATCATAGTAATCTTTTAGCGATCTCCTCAGCGTGATGGGAGACGGCAGACTATCATCGTTTGATCTTGCTATTGAATATGCATTAAGTATTGCCCTATTTATTAAATCCCTCATATCCTTTAGATATTTTAGAATCGTATCGCTTGGTGTGTATCCGAACATTATAGTTCTTTTCTCGCCCCTGGACCTCCATGGATGGCTCATTCCTTCACCGCCTTCAATATATTCTTCATCTTATGTGATCTGAGACCGTAGAGCCTCGCTGAAAATGAAGTTATTATGGATATCAAAATCCTTAGTTAATTCTTCATTGGCTGATGATACTTCTTCGCCGTCCACCTCTATGATTTTTGTATTATGTATCTTACACACCTCTTCAATCAAATCAAAGCCAAATCTTGCCAACCTGTCTTTATGTGTGATGTATATGTTATTTATCTTATTGCCCTCGATCAGCTTCAATAATTCAAGGAATCCTTTCCTGTTGAATTTAAGACCTGATTTTATATCGCTGAATACCTGTGCGTCTTTGTATAACGATTTCAATCTGTTTATCTGATTGTGAAGATCGTTCTTCTGATCGTTGGAAGATACACGTGCATATATTGCATCTATTCTGTTGTTTTTAATTCCTAATATTCTGTTGATTTCCTCCTCTGGGACTCTTCTAAAATTATTTGACAACCTTATGCAGTGTATTTTTCCCTCACGGTCCCATCTCCTCAGAGTGGTTGCATCTATCTGCAATATATCACATGCTTCCCTGATTGTGTATACTTTACTCATATTTATATAGCAATATATAGCTATACATAAATATTTCAATTGACAGTTTGAACCCTTGTTATAATATCAGAATACGAAGAGAACTACAAATACGAGGGCTATAACGACAGAAACTATATAAACGTACAGATCCCATGAAAATACCTTGTATCCATCGAGCGGCGGTATAGGCAGAAGGTTGAAGAAACCAAACCAGAAATTCATCTCCGCTACATACCTGAATATTGCTATAGCTACAGGTATCAGTGTGAACAACGATATGGCGTAGAACAGAATGCCAAGGAAGATATTCATGGCCGGCCCGGCCAGTGATGTTTTGCCGATCTGATCCCTGCGATATATGCCCCCTATGTTGACTGCTCCCGGTGCTGCGAATATGAAGCCAAGAAGCGAGGTTATCAGGGCAAGCAGCAACCCGAGGGGCCACATCTTGAAGTAGGCTATTCCACCGTAAGACCTAGCAACGTACCTGTGGGCAAGTTCGTGCATGAGGAAAGCTGTCACCGCAACAAGAAAGGAAACTGCAAGTATGAAAAAAGGGCCATACGGTGATCTAAATCTGTTTGCTATGGCAAAGGCTGCCGTCAGGGCTATCACCGATACGGCTATGTCCTTCTCTTCGTTCGAAACGTCATGTCTGTACATTCTGATACCCTCTCTCTTTCATCCTCTTCATCAGGTCGACGACTGCGGCAGCGGTTCCTATGCCAACACCGTATCTCCTGATGATCTCGATCTCGTTTTCAGGAACTCCATCCCTCATGGCAGTATCGGCTATTCGCCTTATTTCATCTGTTTCGGCATGGTCTCCTTTTATTGCCCTGCGCATGTAAACGTAGATGTTCTTTGCCATAACAGGATCTCTGGGATCGAGATGGCCGAATATGGTATGGATGTATATTTCATCTGCGGATCTTATCTTCTCTTTTTCTGCAATTTTCTTTATGACCATTGCGGAGATATTCTCGAGATCTTTTGTATCCGGTGATCCTATGTATTTATCCTCTTCGAAGAACGCCTTTATATCGTTGGCGAAGTCCTCGGGAACGTCTGCCTTAGAAACCATTTCACCTATGGATAGTTTTCTGCCCTGCTTGAATTCCACGGCGAGTATTCTTGATGCGTATTTAGAAAGCCTGTCGATGTATCTCTTCTCATTTATGGCCTGCATCAGCGAAGTCCTCACGCTATCGGGCAGGCTATAGCTAGAGAGGATCTCCTCGGCCTGATCTGCTTCATCATCAGCGAGATACGACCTGACAACAAATGGGATTATGTTTGAATCTGCATCCTTTCTTTTCCTGAACATCTTTATTATCTGGTCATACTTCTTCATATCGTACATTATGCCGTAGATCCTTCGGTAAACCTCTATACAGCTATTTCCGCTGCATCTAGATGCAAGTTCCTCTGCAACCTGCAGCGATCTTTCGTTCTCCCCTGTTATCCTCAAAAGGTCCACATACGAAAGGCCTGCGTCCATATCTCCGTAATTCTCATAGAGGTATGATGCTATTCTGATGGCATCCTCATACCTACCCTCATTTTTGAATTTATCCATTATTATCTTTCCAGCCACAAGATCGCCAGTTTCCTCATAGTATTTAAGAAACGCCTCTTTGATGTTATCGTATGACCAACCGGATCTTGCTATGTACTTTATGTCCTCCGGCGATTTTTCCTCCTTTGAGTTCAGATACTCAACGATCTTGTCAGTCTTTCCCATCCTGAGATAGAACTTGATCGTCACCGGTATAACCGATGGGAGCCTTGATATTATATCGTCAGCTTCAGCGTAATTGCCTGTTTCGATCAGACAGTCTACGTATTCTGGGAACTGGACTGGATTTGCCCCCCTGCTTATGATCGCCCTGTAAACCGCTATTGCATCCTCGAAGTCTCTCCTTCTGTAGAATGAGTGGGCTGCCTCCCGGAGATCCTCGATGTTCTGGAATTTGTCCAGGTGATGCATCAGAAACTCTGCAGCAGAGTCCTCGCTGATGCTTCTTAGTATGGTGAAATGGGCCTGAATGTCCCCATCATCCGTTGAATCCTTGATGATCGAAGCTGATATATTGAGCGCGTCTTCCTTTTTCCCTGATCTGAAGAGATGGTCCCTTTCCAGCCTCATCACTTCAAGGCTCTGTATATTCTTTTCATGGAGCAGTGATATTATTCCGGACATCAATTCATGGTTATCAAGGTATTTTTCACGCAATATCTTGAAAGGTATTGCGTTTCTGTCAAGTTCGAGTATCGACGCGACATCATCAACGACAGAATCTTCGTCTATGGTTATGGAAAGAAGGTAAAAATCAATGTTTGAAAATGATTCCTTTGCCCTGCGGATCAGTTTTATGGCATCCTTTGTACGGTTCATTACGTACATCAGCCTGGCGTACTCGTAATCTAGAAACGGATCCTCCTTTGTGCCTTCGTACCTTTCTATGATCTTGTACGCTTCATCATAAAGGCCGGCCGTTATGAACGTGTCTATCGCAGGGTACAGGTATCTTGGATGATCCTCAAATATTTTCACATTCTCCTTACTGTAAATACCCTGCATAGAGATCATTATATCGTAGACCTCTTCGAGGCATTTCGTGGACAGTGCCACCTTTATCTTGTCCGGAACGGTATGCATCTTCCTGAATACTGCTTCTGCGGCTACGAAGGCCATGGCCTTGGAGCATGATTTTGTTGCGTAGTCCAGTATGTAATCGACCCCACGAATTTCAATCCCGAACAGTCTATCAACCGATAACCTGGAATATGTGTTCTCCAATCCGGAGGATATGAGCATCTGAACCTCTTCCTTTTTCCTAACCGAGAACAGTATCGAATCGACAAAGAATGGATCGTCGAGTATTTCCCGATGATCCCTTATCATGCTCACGGCATCGTCCATGTAGCCCATGTACACATAGGAGGCAGCGGCCATTCCCCGGTATTTTTCCTTCAAAGCATCATCCTGCAGCGATTCGTATATATTGAGTATATCTTCGTAGTTCCTCCGGCCGAAGAAGTAATCCATTACAAATTTCAGCGATTCATCGTCTGGCTTTATCCTGATGAGGTTCTGATAGGCCTGAAGTGCCTCGCCCACGTTGCCTATCTCCTTCATCGCAGCTGCGTAGGCCTTTATTATATCGATATTATCGGGAAATTTGGCAAGTGCTTCCTTCAGAAGGTTGACCGATCCCGAGACATCGCCGGAATCCTTTATCAGGCCGGACATTCTTATGTAATCCTCAGGCCTGAAGCTTTCTCTGTTGACGTGGTTCAGCGTTTCGGCATATTCCTTTGTCCGCCCGTGATTGTAAAGGATGTCCATCATCTCATAAACCGCTTCCCTGTTTTCAGGATGATAATTGCACACATCCCTGTAAAAATCCAGGCTCTCGTTTATCCTTCCCAGGGCGTATAGGGATCTTGCCATGATCAGCTTCAGATCCTCGCTGTCTGGATTCAGCTTCAGCCCTCTTTCGGCGATCTGCCTAGCCTTCTCGTACTTGCCCAGATCGAGTGCTGTGCGAGCCAGAATTGCAGAGGAATCTGCATTTTCCACCCGTTCCGGTTCTGCAAGTTCTACGGCATAGATCACGGATTCGCTGTCTTCCACCCGCTTTCCACATTCTATTAACTTGGTTATGTATCTTTCAGAGTATTCGTAGGCGAGTACGTGCCTCAGGAAGCTGATCACCGCCCTGCAGTCATTGTGCTTTTCATAGTTATCTATTATAATGTCCGTTGTTGAATCATCTCTATCACGTTCAGCGTATTTGGCAGCTATTCTGTCATCATACCTGCCGCACTTCGATAGGAAGATTGCAACTGTATCGTATTTCTCAAGGTGATCCGCGCTGGATATGACAAGGTTGACTATATTTTCAACCTCGCAGAAGTATGGGTCTGAAGTGACAAAACGGATAACGTCCAGATAATTTCCGGTGCTGTAATTCTCGAGCACCTTCGATTCAGCTATGCTCTTATTTCCGGGCGATATCATCTCTAGATACGGTATCATTTCACGTATCTGATCGCTGTCCGATACATTCCTCACCAGAACCGAAATGAAAGGATCAACATCGTTCCTGTCTATCTGGGTAAGATCCATCGTTTTTAGATCCTGTATCAGGTCAGCTATCTTACTCTTCTTTTTATCTGGATCCTTCTCCGTGATGATAGCATTCATCTTCATCATGAGAGCCTTCGTCAATTTGGGATCCGCCATCCTTTCAATAATAGTTCAATATATATAAAAAATTGTACCGATCGTGTTATTCTTCCTGCCTCAGCCTTGCATTCCCTCTAACTAATTCTGATGGCAGGTTCAAACGGTTGATGACAGTAGGATAGTTGTTATCTGAAGGGTGCCGTATACCACAAAGGAAACTATCCATATCATCAAGACAGTATGGTGGAGGCCGTTTACTATGCGCCCACCGTCGGAAACCTTCAGAGAAATGCCACCTATGAATGAGTGAACGAAGAGGATTATCATCAGAAAGATTTCGATCAGGTATACGGACGAAGATGGCGGTGCGAGGAATATTCCTGTCACGCCCAGGGCCGAAAGGTTGAAGCCTGAAAATATCCCGTCTATTATCTTTAGAATACCGAATGATATGGCGAGCGAGAAGGCAAGCCCTGCAGTTATGCCGTACATTATGCCTACAAAACTTGTGACGGATGAGTGCTTTCTCTTTCTTAGGCCTACGATCTTTTCGAAGTTTTCCGATACTACCATTCCGCTCTTGAGTGCGTCCGCGCCGAGATCTATACTTTCTGCATAGGTTTCAGAGTAGATCTCTATTAAATGCGAACCAGTGTCTGCGGAAAACATCTTCCAAGCCTTCAGCGAATTTATCCTGTAAAGAAGCCTCTTGTAAAGCTTATTTATGTCCTTTGACAGTATGCCGAAGTCATGCATCACTATTGCCTTGAGGGCATCGATCAGGAGATTCCCCATGGCTGAAGCCGAACCTGAAAGAGACCTTATGAAACTGCCGTACATCTCATCCTTCTTCTGCACCTCTCTTTCCATCTTTGATCCCAGATAGCTTGGATATGCTATCGGGCTAATCATTATTGCAAATGTGAAATAAAATGGCATTCTGTACATCAATTTCGTCACATCAAGGATTATGAACAGGATCATCGAGATGGTTATGGCTATGAGAAAGAGGTTTCTCATCTTTATATCCGTATCGGTCTTTATCCCTGTCTTGTGCCATAGAGGATCCTTGGGCAGAACAATGCTTATTCCGTACACAAGCATGAATTCACCCAGCGCCACCATCAGCAGGCTGAGGCTGAGCACAACGGTTATGTTGATCGGTATGAGTATTGGCATTATCATTATGAAGGTTATGAGAAATGCAAAGGAGAGAAGGAGTGAGACATAGATATCCCTGTAAAGATCGAAGCTGTAAAGTGCCGAGGTATAGGCAGTCTCGAAGCTGCTCATGGTGCTGAACACTTCGGTTCTAGCAAATTCCTGTATGTCCTGGCCGCTATCTATGGCATGCCCAAACCTTGTCAGGAAGTCTGAGAATATATCGCTCGGCGTCCTCTTCGCAACAAAGCTCATGGCCTCGGCAAGGCCCATGCCCCAGTTCCTGACAAGATTCAGTATCTTTTCCAGTTCCTTTCTCAGGTATCCCAGCTTCTCCTTCTTCGATAGTATGTCCAGAACTTCAATGATGTTGGCATCGCTGGTGGCAAGTGATGAGAACGCAGTAATGAAGAACGGTATATTCGAATTGATGTCGTTCTTCCTGTTGTCCCTGTCGATGATCGGCTTCAGAAAGAAAAATGCGGCGCCGAGCGCAAGCATGACAAAGAGAAGCAGTATAACAGTCTTCTTCGTCATGTAATAAATGAGATAGAACATTATTGAAAGTACGGCCGATCCTGCTATTATGGATAGATCCGTCTTCGAATAGTTTATGCCGATCCAGAAGCCTCTCTTGACCTTAGTATCCATTGGCTAACGCCCCCTCGTAGAACTCCTTTATCTTCTCATAGACCTGGTAATAATCCAAGATCTTCTGATCGGCAAGATCCTTCAGTATCCTGGCCCTGCGAAACAGCTCGTTGTATATCAGGCTTGTATCCACCAGGCCAGCCGTCTTTGCTATCTTCTCCTCCAAGATGTAGGAATTGTTCATTCCTCTGAACATATGCCTGTCCGTTGAAGGATCCCATTCAAACACTGCTCTTGTGGCAACACCGCCAAGATCTTCGTAATAGCCCTCTATTTCATTGATGCTGGTTGTTCTCCTCAGGAATTTGCCTCCGACGTATACGGCCTGCTGAATCAGCACTATGTTAAGGTTATCCATGAACGTGACCGGTATGTTTATCGGGTTGCCGGTGAACCTCTGTATCATCTTCTTCACCGATGAGGCGTGGAACGTGGATATCACTGGGTGACCGGTCTGCATAGCCTGGAAGGCCATAGCACCCTCAGCGCCCCTAATCTCTCCCACTATTATGTAGTTAGGCCTCGATCTCAGGGCCGTCCTGAGAAGATCGTAAAGAGTTACGCGGCTCTCCTCAGCACCGCTTTCCCTTGTCACCAACTGCTGCCAGGCTTTCTGTGGTGCCCTGATCTCCGGCGTATCCTCCGCGCTGAATATCTTCGATTCCGGCCTTATGAACGGGATTATTGCGTTTACGACTGTTGTCTTTCCGCTGGCCGTTTCTCCGCAGACAAAGACGCTCTGGCCATACTCAAGGGCAAGCCAGAGGTATGCGGCCTCCTCATAGGACATCGTGTTGTACTTGATCAGGTTCAGGATGCTCAGCGGTATCTCGGAGAACTTTCTTATTGTAAAACTTGGCCCTCTTTGTGATATGTCCGTGCTGTATACGATTGACAGCCTCGATCCGTCAGGAAGCGTTGCGTCAACGATTGGCCGCTTGTCGCTGACTGGCCTTCCCACACGCTCGGAAAGCCTCTTGCTGAACCTCATCAGCCTCTCCATGCTGCCAAAGGTTATGTCCGTGGGCATTGAACCGAATATCTTGTGAACTATGTAAACATCCTCAGGACCGATGCCGCTTATATCCTCTATGTGCGAATCCCTTATGAGGGGTTCCAGAGGCCCGAGGCCTATTATCTCCTTCTTGACGTTGTACAGCATCTTGTCATAGAGGGGTTTCTCAAGTGTAACGCTGTTCCTTTTTATCTTGTTTGAACCAACGGAAACGGTCTTCTTATAGACGTCCTCTATGTTCTTCTCCTGCTCTTCCTCATTCTCCGCAGGAGGATAATCAGATGCCCTGCTCATGATTATGTCAAGTATGGCATCCATGAACTCGAATTCGTCATCTTTCAGCAAAGGCTCTATGGGCTTGTACCTCCTTTCCTTTCCACGCTCGTAGATATGTATGAATATCGGATCGCCAACCGGATATATCACGTCCACATGGGCAAGGCTCTTCAGGGAGCTGTCTATGTTTACGAGGAAAGAAGGACTCCTGCCCGTTTCATTCCTGTATTTTGAAAGATATTCTGCCAGATGAGGATTCCTCGCTATTGCAACCTCGTAGCTGTCAGAAACAACTCCCTTCTCCATAATGATCACGACACGCTGGATATCTCAACGATTAGGCCTCTTCCGGGTTCAACCCTGAACGGTATGCTCTGCTGTATAGATCTGACTACCATTGGATATTTGACCAAATCGATGAAATGCCTCTTCACTCCTCCAAGCTCCTTCGAGTGAAGCGTAACTATGGTTGTGGAGAGCTGATTGATACGCAGAACGGTTGCATCGTCCAGGCTTGCTTGGTTCGCTGTTATTATTACAACCCTGTTTTCAGAGAATTTCCTGAGCTTCTCCATGTACGAATTGATCTCGAAGTCCCTGAACATACCAGGATTCAACGAATCTATTATGAGTACGCTCTTCTCCTTTATCCGATCGTTGTTGATGAGTTCGTCAAGATTTGCCCTGCGTGTTCTTCTGAGCATGAAGACGGGCGTTATGTACAGCATCGATCCGGATATGACTGAGTTCAGCACAGGGTAACCCAGGGCATCGGAGAATGATATAAATTCCCTTACTGGCATCTGTGATGAAACGTAGGTTATTGATATTCCATTCTTTAGAAATCCATAGGCAAGCCTGAGCGAAAGCAGCGTCTTTCCTTCGCTGTTATCACCAAATATGGTGAACAGCTGGCCAACGTATACGCCGCCGCCCATCCTCTTATCAAGCTCATCGCCATCAATCTTGAAGCTGAAGAACATCTAATTACACCTCAAATTCCAGCTGGTGAGATACGCCGCTGGACAGGGAAACGGTTATGCTGTTGTATCCGCTCAGTGTTTCATTTACCACTATTTCTCCGACCTGGCCTGGGTAGAGAACGCCGGTATTTCCTGGGGTCTCAAACTGAACGTACGATCCCGTGACTATATTGCCGTTTATGAGTACGGTTACAGATGTATTGGTCAGGGTAAAGGCCACGCTTCCCGTATTCTTTATGTAAAATACATAACCACCATTATAAGGTATTTGTGTAGGATTGTTTATTATCGCGAAGTTCTGCTGTATCATCTCAGAGGTTTTCTGCGAAGATGTCTGCATGCCGTCCACAAGATGGAACGTCTGATCAGACAGCACAGCCACCGCCGACGCGGTTATGAGCAATGTTACGATGAAGAAGACCAGTTCCGATACTGCTGTCGAAGCCATCAGGACACCACCTCCCTGAATATCTCATAGCCATCAGGCATCACTATTTCCAGCGAGTACGTTCCTGCAGGTTCCTTAAACGAAATGGAAACGGCCTGCAGTGGAAAGAGATATGGACCTGAAACGTTGAATTTAACCATCGTCCCATTGATCAGGACGTTGGCCATGCTCATGTTGAAGACCTGACTCCCATTGTTTGTCAGGTTGACGATGAATAATGATGAACTTGAATTATAATAATAACCAGTTATCGAAACATGCGTATTTTCTAAATCGTATATGCTTTTAACAAGCTTCTGGTTCGCATTTGCGATGTTTTCATTGGATTGAACATATGAAGTGTAAACGATTCCAAAAAATATAAGAGTAGACGAGAGCATTATTACCGCCGCCACTGTATAGCTAAATCCCATACAGCTCGTCAACTCCCTTTCTTATGGTTCTAAACTCCCTTTCGAGCGCCTCGATGAGATCCCTGTTGATCTCCTCACCTCTCAGCTTCTCTATGAACAGCATGTTTATGATGTGATCCTGTATCGATGGCTTTATCTTGTATTCCTGGGCAGGATTCATAACTCCTGTCATCTTTGCATACTTCATCATCTGTTCTTTCACTGTGGCTGAAATCCAGCCCAAACTTTCGTAATAGTCAAGGACATCCAGCGTGTTCTCAGGACCATAGTTGTCCAGCAGGAATTCGAGCCATCTCAATGATACCATTATCGATACCACATCATCTCCGATGACCTCCAGCTTTGCTTTTTTCTTTGGCTTCTCTACTGGCGCCTGCTGCTGAGCGGGCTCCGGCTGTTTTGCTGACATCACTTTTTCTATGTCCGATATTTCCTTGAATATCGAATCTATCTTTCCGATCAGCGAGTTCTCCTTTGTCTGTTCGTATCGCTTGAGCAGGTTCGAGACCAGGTCGTCTATGTCACTTTTACCGAACTGGATTGGGGAAGATATTATCTTCTGCTTCAGTTCTTCAAGCGCGAAACCGGGCACAGATTTCCTGGCGCCCTCCAGCTTTTCCTCCAGGTACGGTTTCAATGAGTCGTTGATCATTTTTTCTCCTCCATTTGTATGAACTGGTCTATGTCAGGTACGCCATACAGTTCTCTGAGATCCTTTATAGCGGCTTCCACCAATTGTTTTACATTGTTCACCTGTTCCGCCAGAGTGTCCGTTATTCCCCGTATCTCCTCCGGCGTCTTGTCCATGAATGGATTGAAATCGCGTGAAACCAGTTCGTAGAGTGAGACGACCATCTTAACATTCTCCTTTATTCCTTCAAGTTCGTTCTTTATGTCGTTAAGAGTCTTTTTCTGGCCTTCCATCTCTCCGCTCAATTTTCCCAAATCATTCTCGATCTTGGTCATCCTCTCGTTCATTGCGTCTATGACCTTGGGATCTATTCCATTGGTCACATGTATGGCCTGTACCTGTTTCTGGTCATCGCTGGTCTGCTGAGGGTTTTCTGTGGCCTCCTTCTTAACCATTTTTTTTACATTATCCAAGAGACCCATAGCTGTCACTAAAAATATAATACAGCTTCAATTTATACTTATTGAAGCTGTATCACATCCGATACGAAGGACTCTGGCGCCGTAAACTGTATCACACCCGGAGATCCAACTGGAGCCTGGACCTGGCCTGACACTGCCTGACCCTCGGTTATTCCGCCGAACACTGCGCTCACGTTAACCAGCAGATCAACCTGATCCTGGTATGATATCACTGGATACTGTGCAGTTAATGAGTTTGTCGGGTCGCTGAGTACGAGTATGGCAAAGTGTTTTGATCCGTTGGAAACGCCATTTATCGTGTTGAAGTATGATGCATTGAAGACGTTATTGGTACCTCCAACCGCAGAGTTAAAGCCGTATACATTCTTAGGACTTGTTGCATTACCTATGTTTTCAAGACCAACATACGTTAGAGAAGCTGCGACGCCATGGTATGTCATTGAAATCGTTACGTTTGCCAGGTTTATCGACGAACTGCCGGCGGTGACGGTTATCTGTATGGCTAGCCATTTAATTATACCGTGTGTAGGATAGGTTGCATTCGAGTCCAGTCCGTAAATGCTGGTAACCTGAATACCTGTAGATACCTGCTGTGTCGTCTGCGAGCCCGTGCTCGTTGCCTTCTGTTGCAGAGTTCCTGCGGTGTGTATTAGGACAGTAGCAGCCACTGCAGCCACGAGAACCATGGCTATAAAAACAATCAGTGTGCCTATCCCAGTTTCAGCCTTGTTATCTGCCTTAAGGCTGAACACCTTTCGCACTTTCCTTAAGAGCTTATTCATCTAGCACCTCATCCCTTCGATCAGCGGTATAAATATACTCCTTTTTTGCAGAGAACGCCGTATACTGTTATGTAGGTGATACGGGCTGCAGAAGTCTAAAAAAGATGAAACCATATCTGATTATGAAAATAGGAAAAAACGTATACATTGCTGAAACAGCGGTCATAATAGGTGATGTTGAGATAGGTGACAATGTATCGATCTTTGATGGTGCAGTTATAAGGGCAGATATGGATTCGATCAAGATCGGCGACAACACCAATGTGCAGGACAATGTAACGATACACACCGATACAGGATTCCCAACAAAGATAGGCAGCAACGTATCGATAGGGCACAATGCAGTCGTGCATGGATGTACCGTTGATGACTACGTGCTGATAGGCATGGGTGCAATACTGATGAATGGATCGCATATAAGAACAGGTTCCATAGTTGGCGCAGGCGCTTTGGTTACCCAGAATTTTGAATCCGAAGAATATTCTTTGATACTTGGAGTCCCCGCCAAGGTCACCAGAATAAATAAGGAACAGATGGCCTATGTGAAGGCCAATGCAGAGGACTACCTAAAGCTGAAGGATCTGCACATGAGCGGAAGGCTTGAACGCTATAGGCCCAAGTGATCCATATTTGCAATAAAAATTTCGTCAAGATCTATCTCAAAGAATGAAACTGGAACAGCCAGTGAAAACCGCTCTAGGAAAGCTGGATGTATCTCACCTATAACCCCGATGATCTTTTCACCAATCTTTATGGAACCGGATCTACCGTCTATGGATCCGTAGATCATCTGCGGTACTATCACTGGGTTTTCGCTTGTAAATCTTGCAAGAAACCCCTGCATGTATGATTTCGCTGTGGAAAACTCAGATCTGGTATCGGCTATAACGCATGACAGCGCAGTTCTCTGCTTTCCACCAACTATCTTATCCCCTATCTCGAATATCCTCTGTGGAAGGCTGTGTTTCTTGTTCCTGGCTATGAGATCCAGTAGATCCGGATAAATCTTGTCCCTTATCACCGAGTAATCTTCACTTTTCGGATTCTGTATCCTGACCCCTCCGGTGTATTCCTGCAGATATGACGCAGGCGAAAGAACGAAGGTCATTACCTCCTGAAAACCAAGCCCAATCATAGTATCACGTGCAAGGTCTTTGACTTTATTCATGAAGAGCGGTTCTCCAAACTTACCTATGAAGATCTGCTTCTCCTCTATGTTTTCTATTCCCTTAGACTTTAATATATCTTCTATTATGTCCGCCTCGCCCATCACATCCACGCGATACCCTGGTACGTACACCGCAATCTCAGGATACCCTGGTTCTGCAACATAACCCATCCTCCTCAAATGCGTTATGGTTTCCTCGCTATCCATCTTCTCGCCAAGATATCTCTCTATGCTTCGTCTTGCAGGCCTCATGATTCGGAAGTCGAATGCCCTTATGATCTCAGTTTCGCGTGATGGCAGGCCGTCAATTGATGGTGTCCTGATCCTGTACTTCAAACTGGAGAAAAAGTTTGACATAAGATGGTGCGCAAACTTTACAGAATTGAGATCCGTTCCAGTTATATCCACGAAGAATTTTTTTGTCCCTTCATCGATTCTTGATCTGTAGCTGTTGACTATTGGCGGGAGCGATAGTATGTTTCCTTCGTTATCCGTTATAGCCACGGACCTTCCAGTGCCAGGCAGAAGGCGGCCATACGCTATGCCCTTTTCATGGTTTTTGATGATCCAATCGACGGTTCCTTCCATTCCATCGTAGGTTTGCATCCTTTGGTTCCTGCTCACTGTCGTATAATGTATGCTGTCTCCAGTTTTCTCCAAATCATGTATGCCTATTGCCATCTTCGACCTGTCCTTTCCTATGGAAGCATGAAGGATCTCCTGATAATTTATCAGCTCATCGAAGTGGACGCCAATGGATGATCCTTCGGCGATCAGCGCCGAAAAATATGGCCTGATATCTCTCACGCCCTTGGATACCGTTACTTTCACCGCATCATCCCTTATTTGCGGCTTTCGTATCTCTACTTCACCGTAGAAGAATATCTTTATCTGTTTCATGAGGGTGGGAAAAGAGAAAAGATCAGGCCTGTCAGGATTGAACTCTATCTTTAATTCCTCGTCATGATCCACCGAATAACCTATAATACTTGAATAACGGAGTATAAGATCAACTATCTCTCTTCCATACCTCCCCTCAAGCTCCTTCAGCGGAGCCCTTATTACAACCATCGAGGAGAGTTAGACAAGGAGTTTATTTAATATTTTCTTCGTGAACTATTTTCTTTATTGTTTCCCGCACGGTTAATCCATTGATCCTATCAAGTATGAGCGAAGAGAACTCATCTAGGCTAAGGTTTACGGGTTTCGTTGAGTCCTTTCCGAGTTTCTCGATCAGGTTCTTCGGTACCATTATCTGTACCGGTAGGAAGTCACTGTTAACGCCACGGGATTCAAGCAATGCCGAGACGGCCTTTCTGACTAGATCAGAAACGCTCTCATATTCGTCCCTGTTTACAAGGTCTTCCATCTCTTCGACCATCGATCTGGATAGCCTGACCGTGACTCTCTTTTCATCGTTCAACCTATCTTTACCTCCTATGTCTGACATAGACAATAATCGAATATAAATTTTTGCAATTGCATGGTGATAATTTCATTTTTATAACAAGAATACTTTTTTAATAGCATCCTCCGATGCCGGATATCCAATGAAATCCATATATCTTAGTATTGTCTGCATGTCATATTTCAACTTGAAATTATAGCTTCCTAAACTATTCATCACTGCTCTTTTGCTGCATCTTGTTGCCTTTGACAGCATATCTATGACGTCCGACCTGATCTCCACATCCGTTTCCCTGTAGGCGTCTATTATACTTTTCAGATCCGCATCCTTTGACCTGCCCGATGAGACCGCTATACCACAGCAGGGGAATGTATCCATGAGGTCGGAATAATCATACAGCTTGTTCGCGCCTATTACCGAAGCATATGGTTCCCATATAGCTATGTATCTGAAATCTCCTGCCCTGAATCCATCACTGGCCTTAATAGGATCGCTGAAAATGGTTATCTTAACATCGCCCTCTCTTCTGCGGAACTCGCGTGATAGCAGCATCATCGAGGTTGATTCGCTTGTTGCGACAATATTTTCACAAGATGCAGGATTTTCAAATATTCCTGATCCACCTGAGGCAACTGGACCGGCAATAACTATATCATGCCTGGAAAGCGCAAAAAGCGTTTCCGTGAATATTGGAGACAGCCCAAATTCAAGCGTGCCCGTTGAAAGGTCGTGCAGTATGGATGTTGCATCGTTGTAAAACCTTATAACTGCCTTTATACCTTTATTCTCACAATAATCCTTGGCTGCACTCAGAAATCCTGCATATTCAGTGGATTTCAAGCAACCTATCCGTATCATCTCCGGATCACGGTATGGAATGAATTCTCGCAGCCACACCCTCTTCGATCTTCCGGATATCTGACGACGCGCTATGATACCTTCAGCTTCAAGCTTTGACAGGGCCTCCGATGCCGTTGACTTGGAGAACCCCATCAGCTCTTCTATCTCGTACTGGTCTATGCCGATAGGGCCTCTCCTTCTCAGCTCCCGAATCAGTTTTTCCCTTAGGGACATCACTGTATGCCTAGATTTATCTGAGTTTCTATGAACTGCCAGAGCTCATGTTCAAGCTCGAATGACCACAGTGATTCCGGAACCTCGATAAAGGCCACTACTGGAGTTATAAAGAAAGCCTCTATGGCAGCTACGCCGAGATCCTGCAACCATTTACCAATTCCGATCTGAATGCGAAAATCCGACGGAGATCCGGATATTATGATCGTAAATGCACGATCCATGCCAAGTATTGTTCTGAATATCCCACCTTTTTTGGCCTGAATCAAGTATCCATTTGGATGCTGGCTGGACTGCGTCACAAAGTTCTCCTCCTTGAAGTAGTCCTCGATGGCCTTTGCAAGTTTTGCAATATCCACATTCTTTCCCTTGTACTCTCTTATCGCGTATTTCATAATCGGGTTAACTGAAGCATGGGATATAACCATTCTCACCTCGTTGGTTTTCTGGTAATCTCTATTATCGGTAAGCTTATATACCGGTAAGCCATATTGAATCATGGTCGAGAAAGAAAAGAAGGATGAAGAGGAGACCAGAAAGATCACCATATCCGTTAAGGGTATCAGGGATGATGTGTACAGAAATGTAAGCGAGCTTGCAAGGCATACCGGTAAGACCATTGGCGAGATAACCAATGATGCCTACAGGACATTTCTGGGTACGGTGGAAGGCGTTAGAAACGTATCGCAGAGCTTTATAGAAGGTGCAAAGGGAGCCATTCCGCGTTACATAGACAACTTCAAGAAACTTGAGATAACTGCAGATGATCTGAAGGATCTCGGGCAGAAGGTTGCATTCAGAAACATAGATGAACTTACATTCAAAAATATCACTGACGAGGAATTCTCAAAGTACGTGGCATTCATAGACGGCGTGAAGGTGCTTAAGATACCGAAAACAGTGAAAAAGACAACCGTTATCAAAATTTCCACTTTCGTGGATGAGATCATACAGGAGTGAATACATCACTCCTTCTCTCATTTTCGAATAATCCTATATAGTCGTTTATGATCATAATCGCAGTTCATGAGCGTATCCAATAAACTTGGGGATCTGGCCTCGAAGGTTTACGAAAATGTTCTTCTTGAGGAGGTTAAGAAGTATCCGAGGCCACGCCATATCGGGATAATCACAGATGGAAACAGAAGGTATGCCAGGAACGTGGGCATATCTGAAAATGAGGGGCATGTAAAGGGAAAGGAAAAGGTTGAAGAGGTTGTTGACTGGTGCATGGAACTAGACATAAGAATCGTAACGTTTTATGCATTCTCGACAGAGAACTTTCGTAGGAGTCCCGAAGAGGTCGATTTCCTCTTTCATCTCATAGATAACGCCTTCAAGTCTCTCCTGAAGGACGAGCGTGTGTACAAAAACAGAATAAATGTTAAGGTCATAGGAAACCTATCAATACTCCCTGCTTATCTGAGGCAAACAATACATATTGTTGAGGAGACGACCAAAAATTTTAACAACTATCAGCTCAATCTGGCCATAGGATACGGTGGCCGGGAGGAGATATTGGATGCGATAAAGAGGATAACAAGAGACGCCATGGACGGGAAATTGAACATAGATGAACTGGACGAGGAAAAGTTCAGGATGTACTTGTATGACGGAAGGATACCAGATCCTGATCTCATACTCAGAACAAGCGGAGAGGAGAGGATATCCAATTTCCTGCTCTGGCAGAGTGCGTATTCTGAGCTTTATTTTTCAGATGTGTATTGGCCAGAATTTTCTAAACTTGATTTCCTTAGGGCAATATATTCCTATCAGAGGAGGCAGCGGAGGTTTGGGAGGTAATCCATGTTCATTGCAATCGACGATACTGATTCTCCAGACCGCATGTGCACAACTTATCTCGTACTGCGGATGATCTATGAGTCGAAGCTGGATGTCATCGGCAATCCACGCCTGGTGAGGCTGAATCCCAACATAAGGTTCAAAACAAGGGGAAATGGCGCGGTGGTTTTGCATCTAGGTCACGGTACTGGAAGATCGCACCGCATAGGCGACATACATGGCAAACCCATAATGTCATACGATAGAGAAATTGGAAGCCCTGACGCCAGTGACCTTATGGAAATAGCGAGGAATCTGGTGGAGGAGTATTCGGTTACGGATTACTACAGCACACATCCAGGAATCGTGGTCTCGGATCATCCACTTGATCGAAGCTTCTACAGGAGGGCTCTTGAAGAGGAGATTCCGGTATCCGATGCAGAGAAATTCATAAAGGATTCTGGGGCATCCTTCTATAAATTGAAGGATGGACATGGCATCGTTGGATCTGCTGCAGCCCTGGCATGGCCATCAGAAAGATATACTTACGAAATGCTTGCATACAGATATCCAACACCACTCGCGATGCAGAGGGATGAGAAAATGATGCTTGCATCGATGGCAGATCGGTACGAAGGCACATTCAACAACGTCGATCTGAGGAATGAGTATCCAGCCATATTTCCGCATCCAAAAACCCCAGTGATTTACGGTATACGCGGTTTCTACCAGCATTCGCTTCTCGAGGCGTCCGATGCCATAAACGAAACCGGGCATATAGATTACGAAGGCCGCATCATCTTCATAACAAACCAGGGAACGGATGACCACATAATACACGATCCAGATGATATCGAGGATCTGCATTCTTACGCGCTTACAGGTCAAGTGGTGTCCGATCCGATATCAGTACCCGGCGGCCATTATTTCCTCAAATTCTCCTACAGAAAACGTTACATAACTGCAGCGGCATTCGAGCCAACAAAGGAGTTCAGATCCATTTTCTCCAGGCTCAGAAGCGGCGATCTCGTAACATTCTACGGATCCTACGTTAACGGTAATCTGAACGTCGAAAAGATGATCGTACACACGGTGGCGAAGATATATCGCACGGAAAATCCAGTATGCAATGTCTGCGGCGTTCGTACGATTTCAAAGGGACAAAGCGATTTCAGGTGCCCTAAGTGCGGCAGGAGGTACAGATCCAGAGATTTCGTGGAGGTTCCCAGGGACATAACTCCAGGCAAATACGACGTTCCAGTTGTTGCCAGAAGACATCTTTCAATGCCCTTCGAGATAGAGGAACGGTTCAACATGCTATCAATGACTAACAATCCTGAAGGGTAATCCAAGGTTTCTGGCGAGCTGGCCATCGACGTCATCACGGTCGCCGATCACAAGCGATCCGCCTATATCAACTCTGAAATCAGATAGGGCTTCGTTTATGAGACCGATCCCAGGTTTTCTGCATGAACATCCTTCATCTGGTCTATGCGGGCAAAAATAGGTTGCGCTTACCATTACCCCGAGGTCAAGCAATCTGTTAACTACACCATCGTTGAATCTCCTGAATTCCTCCATTGAGAAATAGCCCCTGCCTATGCCTGACTGATTCGTCACTATGATTATGCGGTATCCCTTCCCCTGGTAATGTTTCAGGATGCCAACCGTATCATCGTAAATTTGCAGATCGTCCAGTTCATGGCAGTATGGGCAATCCCGGTTTATTGTGCCGTCTCTATCAACAAATACGGTTTTCAGCGTCTGATTGTCTCTAACGTAGATTATCCTCACCGTCTCCACCTGTCCGATTCAATTTTATGACCTTTGGTAATGCAGGCGCAAACCTTCACTCGTCTTGATGCCATGCTTGGTTTACACAATTCTTACCGCTTAATCTCGTTTGCGGTCTTTGGGACGCATAATCGCACTATTGCGACCTACGATGCGGAGATGCCTGATTATCAATAAATATATTGCTATCATGGATATCGACAGGGTAGCTATATCCTGATAATTATCCACGATGAAACCTCTGATGATCGATTCCGGTGGCAGCCGATGCATCTTCAGGAATATAGTACTGTTTGAAGATACATCTATCGTCTCGAAAATATTGCTGTACCCATCTTTTTGAAGAATTATGCTGTGTTCCCCATATGGAAGATAGATGGTTAAGTCATTGCCGGATACGGAGTACGTTTTGTTCCCAGCATAAATTGTGAAGGAATCAACATCAGCTTCTATCGTTATTTTATAAAGTATCGCTCTGAGGGCGAATTCCAGCGTCATATTAGAGTTCAGCATGACGCTTTCACTGATCGGATAGTATCCTGGCCTTGATATTGATAGATCGTAATTTCCGTAAAAATCCAGAACGCTGAAATTCTGTCCATATTCCCTTGTATTGCCAAAGACGATGTCTGCAGGTATATCGGTTGCTATGTGTATCATAAACCTTAGCCTGCTGAAGGTTATGTTCAATATGGCAGATGAATCGTCAATGCTGATGTTTTTTCCATATGTTTCTGAGTAGCCCTGTACATTTTCCGCTCGTATGCTGTAAAGACCGAAGGGAATGTGAATCGTATCTCCTGCGTGCACATAATAATAGGAGGAATTCATCTTGATCTCGAATTCATCCGCATAACCGCTTGCATTGATGTATACCTTTGAATATGGCCGATAGTAATCGATATACAACGTTGTGTTGGATAATACATCAATCGTCGATCTGAAGTTTGTTCTCAAGTATGTTGAATTCAGAGCAATTATATTGTAAATACCCGAAGTCAGCGATATGTTGATAGAACCTGGCACGGAATAAGTGCTTCCATTGATCAGGATGTTCTGTGGAGATATCGATCCGTTGATCATCATCCGCATCTTATAAATCGCACGCTGGAAATTCAGGAATATAGTGAGGTTACTACCGTTAACGGTCATGTTTTCCCTAATCGGATCGTATCCAGACGGCGCATCAACGGTGAGGCAATAGGTGCCGTTTGGCAATGAAACGCTATCGCCAAAGTACTCGTTGCCGTTTATCAAGATGCTGAACCCAGATTTCAAATTGGATTTGAATGTTATTCCATATAGCACCTTGGAGATGTAAATGTTCACTGTGATATTTGAACCATCAATACTGAAGGATCTAGGGATTGCAATATGATATCCTGATATCCCTACTGCGGACGCGCTGTAAGTGCCGTTGGGCATCGTTATGATCGTGTTGTTCTGCTTAATTACGTAAAAGATGCCATTTATGCTGATGTTCATAGGATAAATCTGCTGGCCAAAAACCGAAAACTTGACATCATAATTACTGAATATTGGCCGGAGCCTTATTTTTGCCGTCTGATTCGGTATATAGTTGAACATGCTTTCATTGTATCTCAAGCCTACGAAGACTGATGTCAGATTCTTCGATGAGTTGGCAAAAACGGTGAGATTATCGTAGGATGACGGAGATACGTGTATGAAGGTATTTTTACTGATTGCCGTGCTATTTCCAGACAGAAAATACATCTGCAGGCCACCCTCTGCTGGATCGCCTGATGCATCGAACATGCTCAGATCAAACTTCAGATCGTGAAATGGCAATGTGTAACGATAATACCACCGCATCGTCAAGTTGACATGGTCTTCAACAACTACATTCACGTATTGATCGATAAAGATTATGTCAGATGAGTTCGTGGTAAAGTATGCCTGATACATGCCGGGCGATATGCTGAGATTCAGGTTTTCTGTTGCATTTCTTGTGGAATCAGCGCTGAGATTCATAATATGTATTCGGAAAATTAAGATGGATTCCGAACCGTTGATCAGATGCACATCTATGTATGCGTTCGATATCCCTGCATATGAGGATTTGTAGCCAATGCTTATAGTCTGATCCGTACCGGTATAGAGCACGCCTGGTATCGTTATGTTTAACTGAGGAATGGTGACCGAACCCACGAACGTCTGAAGCACATTGCTCAGGTATGGATATGGAGATATGGAAAAGTATTCCATTCTTCCGTAGACATCGATCTCATAGTTTCCCTTATAGGTTATAGTTCCATTGAAGATCCATACAGGAACCTCATGTACCGATGTTGAATAATATACGTATCGCGAAAGCGCTGAAACAGTACTGTTCAGATCTATCGCTTGGCCGTTTGCATAGTATACAGAGCCATTGTAATCGTAAGACCGCCCGTCTAGAAGGTAAGTTATATTTACTGCGGACATATAATATACGATCGATGCCGAGCTTATGAATGGGATTCTTGTTATGTTGGCTATTCCTGATCCACTGCTGACCATGTAGGCCGCTGAATGATAAAGGTATATGCCTGTAGCGTATGGGCTGATCAGGCCATCATCCAGGTACAGTGGCCTGTCGTTCAGGTCGAATTTCGAATCTACGCTATACATAATGCTATTGCTGAGGTAGAGATCGTAATGCTGCGACCCATAGAGATAGTACGTGTCATTTGCAATTGCTAGTGCGGTTATGTTATATACTTCCAGGTCGCTTTCATTGCTGTATACGTATATTTCTGGTAGCGGATTCGCGCTGGGCCGTTGAAGAATGAAGGTAAAATAAGATGTTGTCATGGTTGTTGAAGCGCTTAAATGCAGATACTGAGATTCGTTTTCATACACAACGTATATTGAGGCAGGATGGCTTGCATTTGCGTATTCGTATTCAACCGAGATATTCAGCCTGTAAGCATAGCCATGAGAATAATTTTCCATCTTCAGGCTAACCTGTCCTCCGGGCTGGTAGCTGTTGTTATAATACCTTGCCATTGTGTAGTTGAATTCATCCGATGTTGACTGGCCAGAAATGTTTGATCTCAAGATATACACCGATGAGTTAAAAGCTGAGAATGTTCCCGCATAACCATCAAACACCGTAGAGTTAAAGGATCTGAACGTCGATGCGTCCATGGTTATGGATCCATTACCCTCAACGCTTGAATTGCCGATGATGAACGTACCTCGAGTTATGCTGATCTCTGTATTATTCAGGATCAGTGTTGAGTTCTGCACAGAGAGTGTGCCGTTGACGTTCAGCGACCTGCCATATATGAAAAATATTTCGTTTATTATACTGAGCGACTCATTGCGCTGAACTGTCAAGTTTCCATACCAGTAGTAATCAGAATGAGTCTCTGGATCTCCTATATCGATCTGCTGTGCATGGGCATGAATCATAGGGTATGATGAAAACGTAAGGATCGCTGCAAACATTATTATAAGCTGTTTCCGCATGCACGCCGATGCACGAAATATATTTATGATCTTACTTATATTTTATTAACTTGGGAAATGTTTGAATTTTGTCCAAATTACAGCACCAAATCTTTGATTCGCAAATTGTATTTCTCATCTTGCCATATCATACGTGCTTACATTGATCAGCTTCAGACCATATCGGAATAGCGGGTCTTCAAATCATCCAGAAAAAATATTACCACAATTGCAATGATTAGACATGGGTTTTATTGAGGAAGTTAGAACCTTCCTTGGGAATTATGCCATCACAAGGAAGGAGGATCTCATCCCTTACATGAACGATGCTTCTTACTTCACCGGAGAAATGCCTGAAGCCGTCCTTCTGCCTGGATCACCGGAAGATGTTCAGAGAATAATGAAGCTTGCTTATAAATATGAGGTTCCTGTTGTCGTCAGGGGCGGCGGATCTTCGCTCACTGGATCATCGATCCTGAAGAATGAGGGTATCGTAATTTCAATGCTCAGAATGAACCACATAATCGATCTGAACCTGAACGATAAGTGCGTTGTTGCAGAACCTGGTGTTAGGTTGGACGATCTGGAACGATTCCTTGACAAATACGGGCACTTCTATCCTCCTGATCCAGCCAGTTCCAGATCTGCCACGGTAGGAGGATCCATATCCACCAACGCCGGAGGCCTCAGGGGTGTGGCCTACGGTGTGACGAAGGACTGGGTGCTCGGGCTCGAGGTAGTATTGGCAGATGGCACGCTCGTAAAATTTGGAAACAAGGCGCTGAAGAGATCCATGGGCTACGACATGACTGCACTGATGATCGGTTCCGAGGGGACTCTGGGTATAATAACCAAGGCGTACCTCAAGATATGGCCAAAGCCTGAACGCATAGCCAGAATACTTGCTTTCTTCAGAACGATAGATGATGCGGGGAATGCCATATCAGAGGTGAAGGAACGCATAATACCGGAGATGGCCGAATTCATGGACAAGATCTCGCTGGATTCAGTTCCAGACGCCATAAAGTACCCCGAAGGTACGAATTATGCACTGATCGTTGATGCCTCCGGGCCTCCGGAGACGCTGCAGAGGCGCAGGGAACAGATTGAGGGTATCCTGAAAAAATACGCCATAGAGACACGGAGCACAACAGACAAGGCGGAGATGAACAGGATTTACCTCGCAAGGAAGGGGCTGTATGCTTCAATACTCAGGCTAAGGAAGAGTGAAAAGGAATACATAGTCATCGGGGATATCGTTGTTCCCGTATCAGAATTGCCATCTGCCCTGAAGGAGATTGAGAAAGCACGTGATGTGGATGGTGTTAGATGCGCTCTCTTCGGTCACATAGGCGATGGAAACATACATGCAAACATATTCGCGGATCTTTCGAACGAGGAGGCCATGGCCAAGGTAAACAAGTTCATGATGGACATGGCGATGATCTCTGTTAGACACGGCGGTAGTGTATCAGCAGAACATGGAATAGGCCTCGAGAAGAAGAAACTGTTCGTTGAGGAGATGCGCTTCCACGATAACATGCGCACGCTGGATCTCATGAGATCGATAAAGCGCATCTTCGATCCGAAGAACATTCTAAACAGGGGTAATATATTTGACCAGGATGCAGGATCTGATAGCTGAAGCAGGAAAATGCGTTAACTGCGGCTTCTGCGAATCTGTGTGCCCAACGCTGCCGGCTGCGGGCTTCATCTCAACAAAGGGAGCTAGAGGGCGTGTAGACCTGGCTAAATTCCTTTACAATAAAGGTGAAATCGATCCCTCAGAATCGTTCTACTCATGCGTTGATTGCTATGCCTGTCTCAGTGTCTGCCCCGCAGGTGTAAATGCTGGAAAGGTAAGCGAGATCGGCAGGATGATCGTAGCAGAACAGGGTAAGGCGCCGGAGATAGCAAAGATGATCGTTGAATTCACAATGAAGTTCAAGAATCCCTTGGGTGTAAGGGAAAAATGCGCCGAATGGGCTTCTGGCATTGAGTTCGGATCCAAGGAAACGCTGCTCTACACGGGAAATATGTACCAGCTCATGGCCTATCTACGCAAGTTCGGGAGCATAAGGAAGCTCCTGGGACATTACGATAGCGCCATCGCCCATATAATGAGGGAGCACCCATCGTTCACCACCATGTTCCGGGATCTGTATGATAGAAGCATGATGGGAAGGATGAGCGATTACCTACGCAACATTGTCAAGCTACTGAAACAAAACGGCATTGAGTTCGGATACCTCGGAAAGGAGGAACCGTATCCTGGTACGTTCATATACGATCTGGGCTTTGAAAACGAATTCAGGGAATATGCAAAGTACGTTTCAGAACTGTTCAGATCCCATGGCGTTCGCAGGATAATTACCATTGATCCGCATACATACGAGATACTGAAGTACATATATCCAAAGTATGTTAACTTTGAATTTGATGTCATATATTATATGGATATGATCAAGATCGATAGAGTTGCTGGAAAATATGCAGTGCATGCACCTTGCCATTTCTCCAGATACTTCGATTTTACGGGATATGTCTCCAAGATCTTCGATGCGTACACGGAGGAAAATCCGACTAGATGCTGCGGTGGCCCAGATGAGTTGCTCTTTCCGGAAATATCCGAAAGAATATCGCAGAAAAGGTTCGAAGAGCTCAAGAGTACAGGATACCCGATAGTGACGGCATGCCCTATATGTTATGCTAACCTAGCCAAGGACGACAGCGTCATGGACATATCCGAGTTGCTGCTGAAATCTAAATAAAAAATAGCGCTGATTCCTTAACAGAACGGTGCAATCACGCGCTTTCCATCATCTATTTGGGATATACCCGCAGATGAAATAGGCTTCATCGATTGGACGAAGCAAGATAATTCACTGCTTATGCAATCATCGCTGATTATGATCGAACCTTCGCTGTATATAAATTGATTTTCTGATTATTTAAGATAATAACAGATGAATAAACGAGAGATCTCATTCAAAGGCAGCATCTGCCAAGAAAGACTTTACAGGATGCCGGACTGATGCATAATATACTTTATTATGACCTATTATCATATCATGACGGTGATGTTTTGGACGAAGATCGCGTGAGGAAGCAGGAGGCTCTCATCAAGAGTGTTTTATACAGAAACCTCATGGAAGACTACATCCCCTTTCCCCTGGACAAGAAGCTGGCAGTTAAGTGGGCCAGCGGTATGAACATACCTAGGGGCGGGAAAGTTATACTGTACACGTCTTACATGTACCAGATGGCGTCCGTATTCAAATCATACGAAAAATATGTGCCGACGCTCGGATCACTTGGTAAATCAAGGATCCTGGCATCGATAGGATCACGTCTCATAAAGCCCAAGGATGAGGATATAGATCGATCCGTAAGGATACTGCAGAACATATACAGGATGATCTCCAAGGTAAGGGCGGATGTAGGCTATCTCTACGAAGAGGAACCTTACAGTGGATCGCTTCTTTACGAACTGGGATTCCTTGACGAGTTCAAGGAGTACGGCACAAAGATTCTAAAGTTTTTCAAAGAAAAGGGTGTCGAGGAGATAATAACCGTGGATCCCCACACCACGAACACTCTCGCGAACCTGAAGAGATATATAGGCTTCGATATTCCATTCCGCAGTTATCTTACGATCATAGGCACAGTGAAGGGAAATGGCAAATTTGTCATGCACGATTCGTGCCTATATTCCAGGTTTCTCGATATGTACGATACAATTAGGGATAAGGCCAAATCTGCAGGTATAGAGCTGGTGGAGGATCCCACAGTGACAGGAAAGGGATCCGGATTCTGCTGTGGAGGGCCCGCTGGACCACTCAACGATGACCTTAGCGATAGCATAGCGAAGGCCAGAGCAGCTTCGCTCAAGGCGGTCTATGACAATGTGCTTGTCGCATGCCCACTGTGCTACGTCAACCTCGAGCCGTACTGCAATATTAAAGACATAGCGGAGGTGATCGGATGAACTGGATAGATCTCATGTCGATGGTGTCTAGCGGAAATTACGCTGAAGTCGAAAAGGTGCTTACCGAGTATCCATACATAGCCGAACTTGCTGATCATCTTAGGGATCAGAAGATGAAGGTGATAGAAAACCTGGATTCATACGTCAGTCTAACGATTAAGAACGTGGAGAGGCTCGGCGGACATGCATATCTAGCGAAGGACAAAGAAGAAGCTAGGAAGATCGCAGGAGACCTCGTCGGTGATAACAAAACGGTCGTCTTTTCAAAGACAAATGTTGCATACGAGATCGGGCTCAGGGAATACTTGGAATCTAAACACAACGAGGTCTGGGAAACGGATCTGGGCGAATATCTAATACAGATATCGAAGGGATGGCCAACACACATAGTTGCGCCTGCCCTGGGCATGACAAGGGAGGACGCTGCAAAAGCCGTCAAGAAGATCGATCCGAGCATCAACGAAAATTCAACGATTGAGGATGTCGTTGCGGCCGTCAGGAAGTTTCTGATGTCCAAGTACGTTAAGGCTGATGTTGGAATAACCGGCGCCAACGCTGTCGCTGCAGATTCCGGTGCCATAGCACTGGTTGAAAACGAGGGAAATATAAGGATCGACACAGTTATGCCACAGACGCACATTTCAATCACTGGCATCGATAAGATAGTGCCGACGCTAAGAGACGCGCTGGACGAGGTGATGGTGCAGTCGGCTTACGCTGGCCTGTTTCCGCCTACATACATAAACGTCACTGCCGGCCCGAGTTCAACTGCAGACATCGAACTGAGGCGTGTTTCTCCGGCGACCGGGCCGAAGAACTTCCATCTGATACTTCTGGATGATGGCAGGATGGATGCTAGCAAGGACGAGGGCCTGAAGGAAGCACTGCTTTGCATTAAATGCGGCCGCTGCTACTTTTCATGCCCGATATACAGAGTACTCGGCAAAGAATGGGTTTCCACAAAATCCCCATACAACGGGCCAACTGGTGTCATGTGGAACTACATAACCAATAAGGATCCGTGGCCTGCTTCCTACTGCGTCCATTCTGGCGGCTGCAAGGAAGTCTGCCCCATGCGAATAAACATACCAGAGGTCATAAAATATATAAAATACCTGGGATCAAAATCTCTGTGATAGATCATTTTTCAGCCAGTTTTTTCTCTTTTCTGCATGAGATAGGATAATGTATGCCTCCTGCATAGGAGTAAGAAAGGGTTGAGATGCGGGAGATAGAGATCCTCGATGGCGTTTTTCTCACGGACCTGTATTGCGTCTACTTGAGCGATATAGAGGCAGTGGTGGTATCCGATCTGCATCTGGGGTATGAGGAGGAGATGAACCTTCACGGCCTGTTCCTCCCAAGGATACAGAGGGATCACATCACTTCCGTAATGGACAGGATCATAGAAAGATACAACCCACAGAGGATAATAATAAATGGAGATTTCAAACAGGAGTTTTCTAAGAATCTACCCAGCGAATGGACAGATGCATTGTATTTCATAGATAGGTATGATGACCGAGATCTTATATTCATAAGGGGCAATCACGATAACTATCTTGCAACCATACTGTCAAAGAAGAACATAGGCATGATGGATTTTTACGAGGATGATAGGTACTTCATCTACCATGGAGACAGAAACATGGGAATCAAGAAGATCACCATACTTGGGCACGAGCATCCGTCACTTGTGCTAAGAGACCGTGTCGGCGGTGTCTACAAGCTTCCGGCATTCGCATTCAACTTCAGGCGCAACGTCATCATAACGCCGTCGATGAGTTTCTTCTCCTCAGGAACCGATCTTTCTCAATCCCTGTTGAGCGAGGAGCATTTTACACCTGCCCTAAAGGGTATGAAACCATCTTGCTTCAGGATCTTTGCAATAACCGACGAGTTCGGTCTCGTAGACTTTGGGTATCTTGACGACCTTCATAGCTCTGGAGAGCAGCAGATACGAGATCGCTGAAGTTGTCGTAGAATTTTGAAAATATCCGGCTGAAATCCTGGTTGCTCTGGGATCTGGCAACACTCTTCAGCGTCATGACCGGTATGTTCATGACCTTGTTTATCATGGAATGGGCAAATGCCTCAACGTCAGATGCTGGGATCTCAGGATGCATTCGGCTGAATTTTTCTATCTCCATCTTCTGAACGACGACGGCGAATTTGTAGAAATCCGCGAAAATTTCGTCAATCATGACGTCCTTTATCTTGTTCATGAGCGAAGCCATCTCGATCTCTATTATCCTGCGGGCCTCATCGACGCTTTCCATCCTGGCTGATCCATTTCTATTGGATACTGAGTAAATGTCATCGATTGTAATTATGTCCGCGCCTGGCTTATCCTCTATGTTTCTCGGATTCCCGAGATCGATGTAGAGTTTGCCCTCGACCATCTCTTCCCTTCTGATGATGGGTGTCTTAGAAGACGTAGCTGATATTATTGCATCGTTTCTCATGATCAACTCGTGCAGATCATTTATAGTAGTGTAGCTGTAGTTGTACTTTGATGCAAGATCCTTCACGTGATCTATGTTGCGGCCTGCTATGGTCACCTCGAATTTGCCGCTGAGATATGGCGCTATCTCACCTGCGATCATGCCGTTCCCTATGATCAGTACCTTTTGCACCACCCTGCTTGAGAGTATGTCGTATACGATCGATGGAACCGACACCTTCCCCCTTGATATCTCTGTTTCTGAACGCACCTTCTTGCCAACGAATATGGCCTTCTGAAAGATCAGGGACAGAACCTTGTCGACCTTCCCATTTCTGACAGATAGCTCGTAGGCCTCCTTCACCTGCTTTAGTATCTCGTTTTCTCCAAGGGACATCGAATCAAGGCCGGAAGAAACCTCCATCAAGTGCTTAATTGCTTCCTCATCATGTAATACGTTGGGCTTCATTGCTTCAAGATCCTCTGGAAATCCGGCACGGAGATATATCTCTACCCTGTTACAGGTCAATAGTATGACGTATCTGGAAATGCCGTTCTTCTCCAAAATATCGGCCCAATATTCGTAAGGATTGAGAACAGCTTGATTGAAGAAGTTATTATTTCTTTTGAAATCCCACGAAATGAGAGTAAGTATTTGCATTCGATTCGTAATTATGATCAGCAATTTAAAGCGTTGTATTTATTCTTCAATTTTAAAAAAATCCTATATCAAAGGTCCTATCTCTTCTCTGTATTTTTCTCCAGAATCAGGAAAGACCGTGAATATCTTCCTGTACCTCTCATGGAACAGCCTGGAGGCGTACAGATTTGCGCCAGCGGATATTCCTATAAGCTGGCCGCTCTTTTCATAATATCTTCGTATCTCTGATATGGCCTGATCTTCGTTAACGTATACAATCTCATCTATGAGATGACCGTACCTGTCGATTATCCCGCGGTATTTCGATGCGGACACATTCCTGAGACCGTGTATGTGGGAACCTGCTGCCGGCTGTACTCCTATGACCCTTACGCCCGGATCTATTTCCTTGAAGTACCTGGCGATACCAGTTATTGTTCCGCCTGTGCCTATCCCGGCGACTATTGCAGATGGCACGCCCATGGAATCGACCATTTCCCTTGCTGTGGTATAATAGTGAGAATCACTGTTCTTGGTATTCGAGTGCTGGTTGAGCCATATGAAATCATCTGTTGAGACCATCTCTTTGAGTCTGTTAATCGATCCCTCTGTACCCAGGGATGCGGGCGTCTCTATGACTCTTGATCCATTCTCCATAATGGATCTCTTGGTGAAGGGACTCGCATTCTCTGGAAGAACTATGATTGATCGTACGCCAAGCATCTTTGCTATTCCGGAGACGGCTAGGCCTGTGTTACCTGAGGAAGCCTCTATGAGTGTCTTTCCGTCGAGATCTCCAGATTCTTTAAGTGAATATATTATGAAGAATGCTGGCCTGTCCTTTATGGAACCGAACCTGTTCATCCATTCTATTTTGGCATATATACCATCATCAACCTCTATGAATGGCGTATTTCCAATGCCGATGCTGTGCATGGAATCGATGAGGTCATCGATCTGCGATCTGGCGTTGCTTCCGATCATCTGATCACATCATCTGAACGTTATCCTTTCTAATGAACCTCAGAACTGCAGCCATGCCGCCAAAGGCCTGCTTGAGAAGTTTACCCTCTTCGCTCTGATCCGATATGATCTCGACCTGGGCACCCGATTCTTTGGCTAGCCTGTAAAGGTCCTCTATGAAGTCATCTTCAGCAACCAGTTCCATTGGAGTGCCATCCTTTTCGCAAACTGGCCATTCATTCGGTTCTTGATTTAAGGTTAATTCTGCCTGGCATGTGGGACATCGATATGTATACCTGACCTTTCGGAGACCCTCTGATATGAGGAGCAGATCAACCATCTTCTGCTCCAGCGCATCTCGTATGGCTTGTTCGCCATAAATTGCGAGACCGCCATCGGGTTTTCTCACTTCACGGAGGAACCTGTTCATCAGATCCTTCTCCTTTGAGATCTTCATATCCTTTATGGATTCCGAAGCCTTTTCAACAAGTTCTCTGAGACCAGATTCATCGGTGTATCCAACATCGAACAGATCCTTTATCTTCTCCTTTACTTCATTTCGCAAGTAATCCTTCTCGAAGAAGTATTCCTTCGTAGCTCCAGGACCACCCAGGAATATTGCCCTTATGTCCTTTATTTTTGGCATGAATGCGTTATTCGCTATTTCGCCAACCTTCTTGAAGAACTCGTTGGCCGCTATCTCAATCAGTCTTTCGAACCTTCGCGAGGACTGGCCGCCCTGATGATGCTTGCTGGGAACCTGTGACTGCACATTATCAACAACCTCTATTCTCGTGCCGTTGAGGAAGCCAACGGTTGCTTCCTTCCTGTCTATGACGATGAGCCCATATATCTCCTTTTCCTCCAGCATCGTCTTTAGCATCTCCAGATGGAATTCCGAGTCGCACTTATACATGAATGTGGTGATGGGTTCAGGAGGTTCAATTATCTTGGTGTACATCTCCGTTTGATCACCTCTTGTCGCTATGTGCCCCACGAAGAAGACGAAACCATTAGGTGGTGGAGTCTTGTAGTATTTCAGCCTGGCCATAATGGATTCTATGGCGGCCAGCACATTCTTTCTGGTGGATTTTGATTTTATATTCGAGGAAGTTGAATATTCATCCCTGAGGTATGCAACAACGTCCGATATCTGCTTGTCTGGTGGTATGTAGAGCGATATGAGTTCAGTTCCTCGCCCATGCAACTTCGAAAGCTCCTCCAGAGCACGCTTAAATTCATATCTCCTTATCTGTTCATCATCTTCCATAAATAACACCTTCCACTATACGGAAGTCAATTCACTGCGCAGCAGTGGACTTCACAGTACTGAATAGAGTTAAAACACGCACTTTTGTAACGGGTCGTCTCGGATTTCCCGTACAACTTACTTAATATTTTTAAAATTATATTTCTGCGTGATTGATTCATTTTATACATCTGCGTATCAATTTAAAGTATAATAGATCTTCTGTTGGCATCGAAATTAGGATAGAATACAACGCCATTATGTTCCATCGATTAATCGAGCACATAACATAGACAGTATGTGCGCACAAAACCAAAACCAATATGATAAAATTTAAACATAGAGACAAAATATCGGTGCTGCCTGTTTGAAGAGGCGGCTGGGGCCGTGGGGTAGCCTGGTATCCTTCCAGCTTCGGGAGCTGGAAACTCCGGTCCAAATCCGGACGGCCCCACTTGATTCTGGAAAATGAGATAAAATAGCAGTGAGCATAATTAATGATTGACCTTCTGGTTAAGATTGAACTATTAGGAGACGATTCAAAGATGATCTGTCATATCCGCTGATTATGCGTTCTCATTTGGCATCTAATTTTTCTATTTCTAGAATATGCTTATGATTGATTTACTGATGTTTCCAGCAGGATCATTGCCCAATTTGCTTTCATTGCTATCATCACAGTATAAATATATTGATTTTATTAGCAATTTGCAATGTCTCAATACTCAAATATGTATAAGTTCGAAATTGACATTCAGGGCAATTTGGAGGAGGTATACGGGAGGATTTTTAGCGTTTTAAAACAAGCCGGATACATTATACTTTCCTACGTGGATGTGGCAGAGATCCTCCAGCGGACAATGCAGAAAAAGATCGATCCACTCTATATACTCAACATATGCAAGCCAGCAGCTGCCAATGAATTTATAAGCGAATCGTATGAAACCAGCATGTTCATACCCTGCAAGCTTGTCCTACATCAGATGGGAGAAAATACCAGAGTTTCATTGCAGCTCATATCGCCGCAGATAGAAACTTTTACCGATCTCTCTACCGATGTTGCCAAAAAGTACGAAAATGAGATAGTTGATATTCTTAAAAAGATGTGAATGCAACCACTTGCAATCCACGAAAATATTAAATGATGAGATGAAATTAGGGATACTGCCTATCCCGGCTTAGCTCAGTTGGTAGAGCGGCGGACTGTAGAGAGTTCAACGGTGAATTCGCCGTAATCCGCAGGTCTCTGGTTCGAATCCGGAAGCCGGGATCCATTCTTGTTTTCATATTATTAAGATATGATAGGTTATTTCTAATTGATATTCGTAGAAAAGTGGAAACTAAGGTATTAGAGACAGAGCATTCTTTAAAGCGAATCGGTTGAATATCGCGGAATCAAAAATTAATCCTCGTAGAAATTGATGTTATATATTTACATTCATCGCACCTGGCGTTTCTATATTTTCAATAGATTTTCTCAATGTTTCGGCAGTTGTTCGGTCTGCCCCTATTTCTGTGAATCATTTCCATTTGGTGTCCTAAATTGGTATGATGTATCGGTATTGATCGATATACAATTGTGAATATAATGCGATAATAAATCGCATTTATGATTTATAATCATGATAATGCAAAATTTATCTTGTACGAAGAGATACAGTAATATGGAGCCTGATATTGGAAAGATATTAAAGATGAAAAAGAAAGAGCAGTCCGACGCAATGCTGGCCCTATTTCAAGGACTTCTCGACAAGGATGTCGATCAAATATCAACAGCTATGAAGGGGCTCATTGAAGATGTCGATAAAATAGCCAGCGATAAAGAATATATCTCTCTATGCGAAACGAATCTCAACTTGGTGAAAGGCCTTCCGGAAGCCACGGCAGAAAAGATCATAAGCGCCAGGTTGAAGGCTCAATCTGAACTCCCTGAAAATATAAAATCTAGAGACAGCAAAAATCTGGCTGAAGCGCTGAAAGCGGTTGACAAAGACGGCAAAATTGCGAAGATAATCAACAAGATAAATTCATAAAAGATCAGTAACGACGATCTAACTTTTCAAACTTTTTTTGATAGCGTTCTCTATATCATCCATTATATCTGATATTTCCTCTATCCCTACGGATAGTCTCATTAATCCGGGAACGACGCCTATTCTTGCGCGTTCCTTATCGCTTAGGTTCCTATGCGACATACTGTATGGATTAGATATGAGCGTTTCTACACTGCCCATGGTGTTTGCAGGAATTATCCTTTCGAGGGATGACATGAATTTAGATGCGTCTACACCATCATCTAGAACAAAGGAAACTACAGATCCATAATTTTTTAATGTCCGGAGAGCCAGATCGTGATAATCATTTTCGGTCAGCCCTGGATAGTAGACTCTCTCCACATGATCCAATGTCGACAAATGCTCTGCTATGATCTGCGCCGATCTTGATGATCTTTCTATGCGTATCTTCAGTGTTTTCATCCCCTGCAGAAATAAGAACGCAGAAAAAGGATCCATGGAAGATCCAAGGCTTCTCCTGTCAGAATCTATATTTTTTATAAATTCAGATGATCCGGATGACGACCCACCAATAGCAGCATTGTGTCCCCCAATGAATTTTGAGAGGCTATTGACGACGATATCAGCTCCATGATCGATCGCGCGCTGGCCAACGGGAGTTATTATTGTATCATCTACAACCAGAAGCGCATTGTTCTGTTTCGCAGAATCAGAAAGCCTTTTTATGTCATAAACTCGAAGTACAGGATTGGAGAGGCTTTCCACGAAGATCATCCGCGTTTTATCGCCTATGGCCTCGATAACTTTATCTGTTCCAGGGTCTGTTATGGAAACATTTATTCCGAATCTTGATAGAAAGTCCTTTGCAAAAAGATACGTTCTTCCAAAAACATCCATAGGCAACACCAGGCCGTCTCCTGGTTTCAGCAGGGAGAGAAAAACGGTTGATATAGATCCCATGCCGGATGAGAAGCATGCGGCTAACTGTGAACCTTCAAGCAGAGATATCTGCCTTGCCAGCTCCTCCACAGTGGGATTATTCTCCCTGGAATAGCGGAAATGATCACCCTCTGGAGACCTGTAGGCCGTAGTCGCATATATTGGAAAGTTAACAGAAAACGCATTTCTATCGAAACTATCCCTAATCGGAAACTGGAGATCCTTCGACAAACGCACCACCAGACATCCTTGCCTCTATTACACGCCCCGTAATATTATATCTTGAAAAGATTTCACTGATTCCTGCTCTTATCGAATCCATATCTGACATTTCATCGCACACCATGAGAATGGACGGTCCGGCACCGCTGACAGCAGCGGCCACAGCTTCATTTGCCAACGCCATACGCTTCATATCGTAATAGTAGGGAAAGAGCGAGATCCTAGAAGGCTCCACAATGTCGTCGTTCATGCCTACCCTAATTAGATTTCTGTTTCCTGACATCAAGCCAGCTATAAGAGATGCTGTACGCCCTAAGGCCTTGGAATAGCTATCCAGCGGAATGGATCTTGGGAGCATCTGTCTTGCTGCCCTGGTTTTATTCTCCGTAAAGAGATCAGGTATGGCAACTAGAAACCTGTAATCTCCAGATATATTTATCCTGGATGCCCTTAAGTCATCATCATGCGTCACAAGGACGAGCCCACCGATGATGGACGCTGAGACGTTGTCCGGATGCGGACTTCCGGATGATGCTATTTCACCGATCATAGCATAGCCTATCATTTCCTCCTGGGTCAGCCCGAGGCCGAAGTAGGCATCTAAGGCTTTCACGGCCGCTGCGGCACTTGCGCCACTGCTTCCAAGGCCTAGACCCTTTGGCACTCCCTTTTCTATCCTTATCTCAATGTCCCGTTCCAGACCGAGTTCGTCAAGAAGTGCTATCGCGGCGAGACCGGCCGTATTTCTTTCCGGATCAAGCGGAATGCCCTCGCCGGTAAGTTTAAAACCATCATGATCGCTGATCGTGACTCTATCGTGGAACGCGTCCAGTGCAATGGCGAGCGTATCGAATCCAGATCCGAGATTTGCAGAAGAACATGGAGCCGATGCTGTGACTTTCACTTGCGGCAATCCTTGTATTAATATTAATAATTTTGTTATAAATAATTACTATTAGTAATCATAATGTGTGCATAAATTTGACCAGCCTTTCAAGTCCCTCTTTGATAATGTCTTCCGAGGTCGCAAATGATATCCTGAAATGGTGTCGGCCACGATCGCCAAAGGCGCTTCCTGGGGTAACGACAACATGCTCCTGGTTCAGCAGCATCTCAGCGATCTTTTCGGAGGGTATATCCTTGCTGTACCCAGGAAACATGTAGAATGCGCCTTCTGGCTTGTGCACCTTCATATCCGTGCTCTCAGAAAGTATGCCGTATGCAAGGTCTCTGCGTTTCCTGAATTCGGATCTCATCCTAGCTGGACTTTCATTGTCATCAAGCGCTCTGAGAGCCGCATACTGCGATATAGATGAAGCACATGTTATTGTCTGCTGCTGTATGATGTTTGCGGCTTCAACGATCTCCTCAGTAGCCACGAAATACCCTATGCGCCATCCGGTCATGGCATATCCTTTTGAAAAGCCATTCAGCGTTATGGTGTGTTCAAATGCCTCCTTTCCCATAGAAGCTGGCGAATACAGGCTTCCCTCGTATATTAGATCCTCATATATTTCATCTGATACTATGTAAATATCATTTTCCAATGCGAAATCTACGAGGTCTCTTATCTCTTTCTCCGATAGAACCTTACCGGTTGGGTTATTTGGATTATTGAGAATTATGGCCCTTGTCCTTGGTGTCACGAATTTTCTCATCTCATCCAGATCAATATCGTAATCGTCGGTGGTTCGCACAGGTACAGGCTTACCTCCTGCAAGTTTAACTATATCGGGATATGATACGTAGTATGGATCCGGTATGATGACCTCATCACCAGGATTCAGTATGACCATCATTGCGAGGTTTATGCCGAACTTCGTCGGCGTGACGAGCACGTTTTCCGCATTTGCATCTATGCGATTTCTTGTCTTCAGCTTAGATGCAATTTTCTCGCGGAGTTCCATAATTCCAGCAGAGGGAGTATAATGGGTCTTTCCCTGTTTCGCCATCTCAAAGGCGTAATCTATGATCCCTTCCGGCGTTGTGAAATCAGGTTCACCAATGCCAAAATTATATATCTTCAGGCCCTGTTTTCTGAGCTTTTCAACGTTGTTTGATGCCGATACCGTAGCTGACTCGTTTATGTACTGCATCCTTTCGGAGAGCATTTTTACATAATCTCTGAGTGGAATAAAACTTTTCTATTTGTGTACGTGCGTTATTCGAGTATTTATCATAACGTATAATTGATAATGGCTGTGACATATATCTAAGATCTTTCCCAACAAGGATCAAAAGGATTTTAATCAGAAAGGAATAAGCTCAAGCATGGTTAACAAGGAACTGGCTTTGTTCGTGAGATCGCTGATGCCGGAGGGCAAGGGGAGAGGCGATCCGGACAGGCCAGTATCAATGTGGAATGAACTTGACAGGCTGAGAGGATACCCAGAGAAGACAACAGTGGTGATCTTCAGAACTAGGGGATGCTCCTGGTATAAATTTTCATCGTGCAGCATGTGCGGGTACTTCAACGATACACAGGATGTCACGGAGGAAAACCTGTACCATCAAATAGATCACGTAGCTTCCACCATGAACTCCGATGTCCTAAAAGTTTTCACATCTGGCAGCTTCCTCGATCCGATGGAGATACCTGATGGGGTAAGGTCTTATTTCTACGAGCGAATAGGCCAGAAAATATCGAAGCTCCTTGTGGAATCAAGAACGGAATACATAAGGCCGGAAAGGCTTGAGGAGTTGAGGAAGATAGGTATACCTGTTAGGATAGCAATTGGCCTAGAATCGGCCAACGACTACATAATAGAGAATTCAATAAACAAGGGCTCCAGTTTCAAAAAGTACATGGATGCAGCATCTGCCGCAAGAAAATATGGTATGGAGGTGCGTACGTATCTCCTTTTCAAACCGCCTTTCATATCAGAAAAAGCGGCAATTGCTGATGTGCTGGATTCAATAAGAAAAGTGCGTGATGTGACTACTGACGTCTCTATAAACCCAACAAACATACAGAAGAACACACTGGTTGAGTATCTGTGGAAAAATGGCCTTTACCGCCCACCCAGGCTCTATTCACTCGCTAAGGTGCTCATAGAGGGCATGAAAATCGGCCCTGAGGTCATATCATATCCCACCGGTGGAAATAAAGATCGCGGTGTTCACAACGATACGTTCGACGACAGGCTTCTCGATCTAATAGTGAAGAGTTCGCTGAATCAGGACGTTGCAGAACTCGAGCAGTATATGGAATCATTGGATCTCTCTGAATTCTGGTCAATGATCGAGGAGGAAGACAGATCCATGGTCCAGGTTGATTTTGAGAGAATGATAAAGCAGGCTCTCTCTGCTGTTCCTGAGATATGACCAGCATTCTTGATACATACCTAAGGATCGATGAATACCGCCGGCTTTTCGGAATAGCGAAGGACGCTTCGCGAATAATCGCCGAGCAGAGGAAGATAATAATAGTTTCACATATAGACGCCGATGGCTTATCCTCATCAGCGATAGCAAAAACGAGCCTGGACAGGGCAGGGATAGAGAATGAAGTTGTGTTCATAAAGAACCTAGATCCAATGGTGTTGAAGGGATTGCCACCAGGTTTTAAATGGTTCGTGGATCTAGGGTCCGGTTCCATGAACATGATAAGAGATGCAAATATAGAGTGCCTGATAACCGATCACCATCTTCCTGACCAGTTTGACATAGATCTGGAGTTCCGCAGGGACATCGTTAAGTTCCTCCAGCATTCTGATTTTGAAGGCATAACCCAGGTGAATCCGCACATGGTCGGGCTCAACGGATCGTATGAGATAAGCGGGTCCGGAACGACTTTTCTTGTATCTATGGCTATGTCAGATGAAAACGCGGATATGGTGGTTCCAGCCATCGTCGGGGCGATAGGAGACGTACAGGATGCAAACAGCGGTGTACTGGAGGGTATCAACAGATCCTTCATAGATCTGGGCGTGGATATAGGCCTTATCTCAGTGAAAAATGATCTCAGGTTCTTTGGCCGTGCCACCCGACCGCTGTCCAAATTTCTCGAGCTCGGATCTGACAGGATACCGGGCGTATCAAATTTAAGGGGATCAGCATCGAGGATGCTGAGATACCTCAATGTGCCGCTGAAGGATGGAGACAGATTCAGGGTATACAACGATCTCAGCGAGGATGAGAAGACGAGGATAAGGACTGAGATCCTGAAAAGGCTCATCATAGCGGGCATCGACGATCTGGATTCCATATTTGGAGAGACGTACGTATTTCCGAAGGAGGATGCCAGGTCTCCCACCTACGATGCAAAGGAGTTCGCCACGCTTCTCAATTCATGCGGCAGATACGATGAAGGCCTAACTGGGCTGAAGGTAGCGGCAGGCGACCGAGGAGAGAGCTATAGCAAAGCTCTTTCTCTAATGGCATCACATAGGAGAAAGCTTGTGAATGGATACAACCACATAATGGCTGAAGGCATTAAATCACTCAATAACATAGATTACTTCTATGCGGGGAAAGACATAAATGAGAACATCGTTGGCATAATAGCGAACATGATCCTGGCAAGGGATCCTGATACTGTAAGGCCGCTCATAACGATGGCGGATTCTGATCCGGGCACAGTAAAGGCCAGCGTCAGGGCAAACAAGACCTTTCTCAAGATTGGCATCGATCTGGCCGATCTCTTCAGAAGAGCGGCAGCAACGGTGGGCGGTGTAGGCGGTGGTCACGATCTTGCAGCCGGTGCAAACATACCTGCTGGCAGGATGAACGATTTTCTAAACTTCATCGATCTTGAGATAGGAAAAGCGGTATCATCCATTACTGAGATAAAATAAAATACTCAGTATAGAAAATTTCGCAAAATTTTAAGTGATCATCGTACGCTAGATGCAAATCCGATAACGGTAAAATACAGCAAGTGATGACCAGTGTGAGATGAAATTGAAGTATATCGGTGAACGGTCAATAATATCCAAGCTGGCATCGATAACCGGCCTTCCATATAAGGACGATTGCTCTTGGGTGGACGAGGGCGATCACTACCTTCTGATAACCACAGATTCCATAAGGAAGGAAACTCACTTGCCCGACGGAACAGATCCGCATCTGGCCGGAAGGTTCATGGCCTCCATAAACCTCAGCGACATAGCCGCAATGGCAGGCCATCCCATATCGTTCATGACGGCTTATTCAGTCAGCCCAGATCTTGATATGGAGTATCTTGAGGCGATCGAAGAAGGCATGATGTCCGTTTTGCGAAAGTACTCTGTGGATTTCATAGGTGGCGATCTGAAGGAGGGGGATGATCTAACGCTGGTTGGCATTGCAATCGGGCGGCAGACGAAGAAGCTCACAAGAAAGCGATCAGATATAGCAAAGGGGCAGATGGTAGGATACACCAACAGGATAGGAAGAGCGGCGAGCGGTTACATATTCTACAAAAGCGGCTACGATCGCAAGCGTGGCCTTTCAATGCTCCTAGGCGTGGAACCGAGGATAAGCGAAGCAATAAAGATGAGCGAATATGGAGCAAGATTCATGATGGATCTATCAGACGGCCTCTATGCTTCCCTGGATCAAATGAAACAAGATTATGGTGTTGGGTTCAGAATAGTGAGGGATGAGATCGCGTATGATGATTCCGTGAACAAAGCCTCCGAAATATCAGGTTCAGATGTTTATGACATAGCTGGCAACTACGGTGGAGACTATGAAATACTCTTTAGCGTGGATGAAGCCAATTACAAGGACTTCCAGGCAGCTATGGATTCGGAGCACATAGAGGTTCATTTCATAGGAGAAACGTGGAACGGAGACAACATAATGTTCGACGGGAATGCATGGCATCCAATAATTGGCAGGGGCTATGAGCATTTCTCAGAGAAACCGAAGCTCGGGAGGATCGTCTGATGAAGGCAATTGCCCTGATATCTGGCGGCAAGGACTCATTTCTATCTGCATATATTGCAATGCAGCAGGGGTTCGATATAGTCAGGGCGATGATAGTGCGCCCGCAGGAATACTCATACATGTTTCACTTCCCGAATGTGGATAAGGCCGGATACGTGGCAGGTATGCTTGGCATCGAGCCAGAATTCGTACTGGAGGATGGGTTTCAGCAGCGTGTGAAAGAATACGCATCTGACGGTGTGAAGGCCATCGTATCCGGCGCAATAGCATCTGAGTTCCAGAAGACAAGGCTGGAAAGAATTGCAACCGAGTTTTCCATAATCTCTTATACCCCCCTGTGGAAGGTCGATCAACACAGGGTTATGAGGGATATACTCGATGCTGGAATAAGGGCAATGATAGTATCGGTATCTGCAGAAGGATTCAGTGAGAATGATCTGGGAAGGGAGATAGATGATAAGTATCTAGAACGCCTGTATCACCTTGAGAAAAGGTACGGCATAAATATAACGGGAGAAGGCGGCGAGTATGAGACCTTTGTCTTTGGTTTTGGAAATAAGTACATATCCGTAAAGGGGCACAGGATATGGAAAGGATCCGGCGGTTACTTCAATATCGACAGCGTAGAAGAAAGACCGGATTCATGCTGAACATTTTATCAGAAATCAAGCGTTTTCTGCTTTTTTTCTGCTTCCGGTATCGTATATTTTTTCAGATCGATCACCTGCCCGAGCAGAGTCGAGATCAGATCGATCGTGTTATCAGCGGTTGCGTCCTTAGGAACAACGAGCATGTCCGTCTCAGGTATTATTATCCCTGACTCTGCAAGTTTTCTTATCAGATCCTTCCGTCTCTCCCATATTATGGTTTCGAAGTTCAGAGGCTTTTTTGTACCGCACCGCTCCACTTCCGTTAAGAAAACTGGCCTTCGCAGTATGGCATAGAGCAATCTCAACGCCGTATCACCATCCATCTTGCTTCCAGAGGATCTTATAGCGTTGCCGGTGAGCTCGTAGATGTTCATATCCTGGCGCCTGAGGACAGAGTAGAGCGTTACTGGTTTTATCCTCCTCTCCTTGAGTATGCCTGCATCCACAAGCGCCTTAAGGTATCCTGACAGCATGATCCTGTGCATCCTGAAGCCATTCTCCGCAAGGACACGTCCTATGCCCGATATGGACTGCTCGCCGTTCTGGAGCGTGTCCAGGATGATCTCCATAATGTGCCTGTTCTCAGGAAGCTTGCTCTCCATCTTTCATCCCGATCCTCTCTTTCGCCTTCTTTACTATCGTATCACATATGATCGGTGCCAATCCTATGAAGTTGGCCGGATCCATCGCCCTGTCAAGATCGGCTTTGCTGAGATATCTTTCAATGCCATTCTCTAGCAGGCCCTGCCTGAAGCTCATACCCTTGCTCCTTGCATTCATGGCCGATCTTCGGACAAATTCATGTGCGTCCTGCCTTGCCATACCGCGCTCAGTCAGTATCGTTACTATACTTTCAGAGTAGATGCTGTCATCGTTTTCCAGATTCCTGCGTATATTGTCCTCCTTGACGATGAGGGTTTTCAGAACACCGTTTAATCGATCAGTAGCATAATCTATCAGTATGCTCGCGTACGGTATAACAAAGCGTTCAGATGCACTATTGGTGAGATCCCGTTCATGCCATGTAACACCGGCCTCGTACTCAGATATTATCAAGGATCTTATGAAGCGTGAGAGGCTCACCACGTTTTCGGAATTTATTGGATTTACCTTGCTTGGCATGGAGCTTGAGCCGACCTGCTTTTCAAAGTCAAAGTATTCGGAGAGTTCATCTATCTCTGGTCTTTGAAGATTCCTTATCTCGGTAGCTATCTTTTCCAGCGTCACCGATATACCATTTATGACGGAGAGATACTCTATGTAACGATCCCTGTTGACGATCTGCGTTGCGCCGTCCTCCGGATATATACCCAGTATGTCCATGACCCTCTTCTGAACATCCAGTGCCATTTCTCCCAGAGCTGCTCCAGTACCGACAGGACCCAGCACCTTCCCGGCAAATGCTCTGCCAGCCATCTCATCCCACCGGTCGAGATGCCTTATCATCTCCGCAAGATAGACCGCAAACTTCAGGCCAAGGGTTATCGGCGAGGCATGCTGGCCATGAGTCCTACCCATCATTGGAAGATCGCGATATTTAGATGCGAGGCCTACAAGTGTTTCCATGAATGATACAAGGTTCGATCTGTAGATAGAAGAGAAATCATGCAGCTGAAGTGCAGTTGCGGTATCGTTTATATCGTTTGATGTGACACCGAAGTGTACATACTTAGACCCTGATCCGGAATATTTTGAAAGAACCCGGACAACGGCCATAACGTCATGTTTTATCTCATCCTCAACCTGCCTGACCTCGTCCAGAGTTATTGATCCGGAATCTACCGCTCTCTGGATCTCATTGTAGGCATCTTGCGGTATTATACCAAGCTCGGATTCTGCCTTCGCTATTGCGGCTTCAACCTTAAGCATGTAATTTAGGCGTGTTTCATCATCGAATATTTTCTTGACTTGTCTTCTGCCATACCTGTATTCTATGGGCGAGACTACCATCCTCTGTTAATTGTCATTGCCGTTTTATAGTTTGTTACATGATCTGATCACATCCAGTCTCTCATTGCATGTAATCACGCACGTATCAGGCCTATTCCTTTTAAAATAGTCATTACGATCTCGCAGACGCAAATATCAGAGAACAGGCTGATGCTCATGCCTTGAAAGATCGAAGATGAACCTTAATTCCAGAAAGCGGAAGCCGTTGATTCATCAGCATGATAAAGATGAAGCTATGGAGAGAGCGAGCTGACATCCCGTTAATCTTTATATTTAACATGTCAATATCAATTTATGACACTGGATCTTAATAAATTGCGATTCGGCAGCGAACTGATCAAGAGGGGATTCTCCGCGATGACGAAGGGCGGAGTCATCATGGACGTGACAACTGCCGATCAGGCAAAGATTGCTGAGGCTGCAGGTGCTGTGGCAGTTATGGCCCTTGAACGTGTTCCTGCCGATATTCGAGCGGCTGGCGGTGTTGCCAGAATGGCCGATCCTATGAAGATCAAGGAAATCATGGATGCCGTCTCAATCCCTGTAATGGCAAAGGTCAGGATAGGGCATATATCTGAAGCCTACGTCTTAGAGAAGATAGGCGTGGACATGCTGGACGAGAGCGAGGTACTGACACCGGCCGACCCATTCTTTCATCTTTACAAGAAAAATCTCACCGTACCGGTTGTTTCTGGGGCAAGAAATCTTCCCGAGGCGGTGCGCAGAATATTTGAAGGCGCGGCGATGATAAGGACAAAGGGTGAGGCAGGCACTGGAAACATCATAGAAGCGGTCAGGCATATAAGGAAGGTGAATGAGGAGATATCTGTACTCAAGAGAATGAGCGATGAGCAACTGCGTGCTGTTGCTTCAAATATATCGGCATCGTATTTCGTGCTCCGGGAAGAGGCTTCAAAGGATCTCATGGGTGTTGAGGGAAAGCTTTCATACGATTCTGCGTACGCCGGCATGGGTAGGAGTAGGATAGAGCGTGAAATATTGGCCATACTGAGGCAGATACGCAGGATGGGAAGGTTACCGGTTGTCAACTTCGCTGCAGGTGGAGTGGCTACACCAGCAGATGGCGCACTGATGATGGAACTTGGTGCAGATGGCGTATTTGTTGGCAGCGGGATCTTCAAGTCTCCGAATCCTGAGAAGATGGCAAGAAGCATCGTTGAAGCTGTAGAAAACTACAGAGACTACGATGTAGTGGAAAAAGCCAGTGAGGGCCTCCAGGGGATGCCAGGTGTTGACATAGAGTCAATACCCAAAGATATGAGGCTTCAGGAAAGGGGCTGGTAAAACGAGCTTGGAGACGATCGTCCTGACACTGCTAATCCTCGCGATACTCTTCGTACTTTCCCTGAAACTCAGGGTATTGGATCTAAAAGGCAGTGTTGCAGCGCTGTTCATAGGGGCAATCGTCTCTTTCATAGGATCCATCTACTGGCTTATACTAATGCTCATTTTTGTAGCTTCATCGTTTTTGGCCACAAAGGCCTTTTTCAGCAAAAAGGTAAAAATGAAGGTCCAGGAGGGCGAACACGGCGAGAGACGCATATCGAACGTTACCTATGCAGCGCTGGTTGGAATAATGATAACACTGATCTACGGGATATATCCACACATGCATAACTATTTCTTTGAACTCTTTGCCATTTCATTTGCCGTTATAAATTCTGATACATTCGCATCTGAGATAGGGGTTATCGATCAGAGAGTATACATGATCACCACATTCAAGAGGGTCAGGCCAGGTGTCAACGGCGGCGTCTCGCTGACCGGCGAACTTGCGGCCATATTGGGAGGATTCATAATAGCTATGTTCTACTCAATCTTCGCTTACCATGGATTCAACGTACCGCGCATTGCCGAGGTAACTGCGGCTGGATTCGTGGGTTGCCAGATAGATAGCATCCTAGGGGCGCTGTTCGAAAATCGCGGAAAATTGAACAAGGGCCAGGTGAACTTTCTATCCTCGTTCCTGACCGTCATGGCCAGCGCCGCTATGTTTATATGAAGGATCGAATCGGATTTCAGGGTTTTGTTCTTCTTATCGTCCTCGGATAGGGTATGGCCTCACGTATATTGTCTAGATGCATGATCCACATCGCAAGCCTGTCCAGGCCAAGCCCGAAGCCAGAGTGCGGTACGCTTCCATATTTTCTGAGGTCCACGTACCAGTAATAGGCGCTTTCATCTAGATTCGCCTCTCTTATCCTCTGCATAAGTTCATCGTAATTCCATATTCTCTGGCTCCCTCCGATTATCTCCCCGTAGCCCTCAGGAGCAAGCATATCATGGTTAAGGACCTCTCCCGGATTTTCCGGATCTACGGGCATGTAGAATGGCTTGAGATCCTTCGGATAGTTCGTGACAAATATCGGCCTGTCGTACTTCATGGTTATCTGTCTTTCTTCATCGGCGCCCAGATCATCCCCATACTTCAGCGGAAGGCCTATGGAATTTGCAACCTTTATTATTTCGGAATAGCGTATTCTTGGAAATGGCGGTTTCATAGCCTTCAGAACTTCAGGATCCCTGTTGAGCATTTTGAGTTCATCTTCATTATCCTCTGTTACCCTACTTACTATGTAGTATATCATGCGTTCCTCTATGTCCATCATCTCATTGTTATCTATCCAGGCCACCTCCGCCTCGGCATGCCAGTATTCGGTGAGATGTCTCCTTGTCCTTGACTTCTCAGCTCTAAAACTCGGTGCGATGGTGAATACCTTTTCCAGGCTGTAGATCATCGTCTCAAGATAGAACTGCGCGCTCTGATTGAGATATATTGGTTCACCGAAGAAGTCCACCTTGAACAGCGTTGATCCGCCCTCCACTGCCGTGGAAACCATGAATGGCGTCTGAACCTGATAGTAGCCGTTCTCATAGAAGAAGTCCGCGAAGGATCTGAATATGGTCGATCTTATCTTCAGCACTGAGGTGAACTCCCTGCTTCTCAACCAGAGATGCCTGTTGTCGAGGAGAAATTCCTCTCCCTGATCCTTCGTGATCGGGAAAACATCATTTTTCTGATACACTCTGAAAGAATCCACCGCGATCTCATAACCGGACGGAGACCGCCTATCTTCCTTCAACGTCCCGTGAAATTCCACACTGCTCTCTATACCCAATGAAGAGATCGTATCGTAAACATCTTCAGGCAATTCATTCTTTCTGGCTGTGCACTGAATTATGCCGCTGGAATCCCTGACGACAACGAACGTTACGCCGCCGCTACTCCTTATCCGGTAAACCCAGCCTCTGATCGATACTTTTGAACCTACGTATGCCTTGGTGGAAACTTCAGCAATAGACAACATCCAGAGGTTATTTATCTTTAAGAAATAAATATTTAGTTTAGTGTGTGCATTTCCAATATATGGTTATTTTGCAAAAATCGAAGAATTATCCTCAGATAATGCTAGCATCATAATTAGAATCGATAAATATATATTATACCGTCGGAATAAACTTATGGATGGCAGAAGAATCACCTTTAAAGGATGTCAGGTTCAAGATACCCGTGGATCTCGATGCCAGGGTAAAGGACAGTGGAAAGAGTTATCGTGATATAGTTTTCGAATACTTCAACGGCACAAATAATGGCAATTCCATACCAGAATGGATTTTCGAGCCTGAAAAGGTAAGCAGGATATCGCTTTACGGATACCTCAAGGGCCTGGAGGTGAATGATTACAATCAGAAATTTGTAAGGTACCTCTATCACAGAATAACCGAGCGTTTGGAAAAAAATCCGGGAGATGAGAAGCTCCTGGATCTCAAGGAGTTTGTCATACAGGACATGACCAATGAAGAGAGCCCGTTCGAACTTGAACTGGTGAGGTCGGCCATGAAACCTGTGATCGATATCATCGACAGCATTTACTCTGATGACGGCCTAGCAGGCGAGAGAAAGAAGGTCGAGGCGGAGATACAGGATCTCATGGTACAGAAGGAGAGGCTGACCCAGGAGATAGATCAGGCAAAACAGGAACTTGCCAATTTGGGTAACACAAAGGTGCAGCTGGATCAGGCCCTGGCCGACATGCAGAGGCAGATGGACGATATACAAAACGGCATAGATGAGAGGATAAAGCAGATATACGCTGAGAACGAGAGCATGAAGAAGACTCTGGAGGATTATGATAAGGTGAGGGGCGATCTTGCCAACGCCATGTCTACTATATCGCAGATGAAGGATCTGATACTGCAAAGAGATGCAGAGATAAAGAAGCTGAAGGACAGTTACAATGATATATTCAAAAAATACGACACACTGATAAATAAAATGACAAGGAAGGAATTTGAGAAAATAAATGCCAGAGAACTCCCCTCAAAGGAGTGACGCAAACTTATTTTGTTGAAAAATTAGCTATTGCGACTACTTTTAAAATGAATTTTATAGACGTGCGTTGCGCACAGGTTTTGGGATGCCGTACAATCTGATATGGGCATGCTATGTCATATTACGCGCGCATCTACAGTTTTTGATCAGGCATCTTAACAAAAGTCAAATATACAGGCAACCGTTTTAACTTTAATTCTAGGTGTAGCTGATGGTGGAGCTAAAAGTTAAGACAGAGATGGATGTCGACAGAAACCTCTGCAATTACTGCGGAGCCTGTGTGGGTATGTGCCCCACGGATGCCATATGGCTCGATGAAACGGTGATAAAGATCCATGAGGAAAAATGCATAGAGTGCGGGTTCTGCATCGTTGGATGCCCAACTGGGGCAATAACAGCGGAGTGGTTCCATGGAAACCTATGATGTTCTTGTGGTTGGAGGCGGCCCTGGCGGAAGTACGGCTGCCAGATATGCTGCCAAGTATGGCCTGAAAACACTGATGATAGAGAAGAGACCTGAGATAGGATCTCCTGTGAGATGCGGAGAGGGCCTTTCAAAGGGGATACTCAACGAAGCAGATATAAAAGCTGACAGATCCTTCATAGCCAACGAAGTGAAAGGTGCAAGGATTTACGGACCATCGGAGAAGAGGCCAATAATTCTGCAGAGCGAGAAGGCCGGAAATGAAGTTGGCTATGTTCTTGAGAGGGACAAGTTCGACAAGCATCTTGCTGCCCTTGCTGCCAAGGCGGGCGCAGATGTGTGGGTAAAGTCGCCGGCCCTTGGCGTGATAAAAGAGAACGGCAAGGTCGCTGGGGCAAAGATAAGGCACAATAACGAGATAGTGGATGTCAGGGCAAAGATGGTCATAGCCGCAGACGGTTTCGAGAGCGAATTCGGAAGGTGGGCCGGCCTGAAGAGCGTGATACTGGCAAGGAATGACATAATATCCGCGCTTCAGTACAGGATGATCAATGTCGATGTGGACCCTGACTACACCGACTTCTACCTCGGTTCGATAGCGCCGGCCGGTTATATATGGGTATTCCCGAAGGGGGAAGGCATGGCCAACGTGGGCATAGGGTCCTCCATAAACTGGATACACAACAGGTTCGAGCTGAAGAACTACCTTGACAGGTTCATAGAGAACCATCCTGGTTTGAAGAAGGGCCAGGATATACAGCTTGTTACAGGCGGCGTTTCGGTTTCTAAGGTCAAGATGCCTATCACTATGCCGGGCCTAATGCTCGTAGGAGACGCTGCAAGGCTCATCGATCCAATCACGGGTGGTGGAATAGCAAACGCCATTGTCTCTGGTATGTACGCTGCGCAGGTTACCAAGGAAGCAATTGAGAGCAATGATTACTCGCCGCAGATGATGCAGAAATACGAAAAACTGATAAAGGAACGCTTCGAGAGAAAGCACCTCAGGAACTGGGTGGCGAAGGAGAAACTTGCCATGCTATCGGATGATACGCTTGACAAGCTCGTCGATATAGTATCTGAGCAGGTGCTTACAACCATATCTGTCGAGGCGATACTGAAGGCGATCGCTGAAAAATACCCTGAGGTCGTCAAGGAGCTGGAAGACCTCATCTGATTTTTATCCATTCATTTATACATTTTTTACGAAGAATTCAGCAGTTTTGAAAAATAATTGAAATTTTGATGCTTTAGCTGATATGTGCTGGCAAATGCCTGATCTCACTCCTTTATGCCGAGATCCTCCAGGCCGAAGTTTCCGGATCTGAAGTTTGCCTGCAGCATTTTCTTTAGGCCACGGTTTCCCTTCATCATCTTCATGTTGTTCTTCATGGCCTTGAACTCCTTCAAAAGCATCCTCACATCTTCTTCCCTGACACCTGCGCCTCTGGCAATCCTCGTTATTCTCTTGGCATTTATTATTTCAGGGTTCTCGAGCTCTTCAAACGTCATCGAATCCATGATGATCCTGTACATTCTCAGCTTATCCTCGGCGCTCTGTATCTTGCTGTCATCGATCTTCTGCGAACCCGGTATCCTTGCCAGCGGGAGAGCGTCAACCAGTTTCTTCATCAGGCCCGGTTTGGAGAACTTCTCCCAGACATCGTACATGTCCTTCAGGTTGAACTTTCCCGTCATCAGCTTTTCAAACGATTCCTGAGCCTCCTCCTCCGTTATATCCGCCTCCTGGACGGTTTCGAAGAGGGATTCTAGATCGCCTAGGCCGAGAAGCCTTGACAGGAATTTCTTTGGGTCAAAGACCTCCAGATCATCCATGTGCTCTCCAGTACCTATGAAGTATATGGGAACGTGTATTTCAGCGACTGCACTGAGGGCACCGCCGCCCTTGGCCGTTCCATCCATCTTTGTTATGATAATGCCTGTTACGCCTATTGCGTCATTGAATGCCTTCGCCTCCGGCCCGGCCTGCTGCCCCATGGTAGCATCGATGATCATGAGGACCTCGTCAGGTGCCACGGCTTCCTTGATCCTCCTTATCTCATCGAAGAGCTCGGCGTCCATGGAATCCCTGCCACTGGTATCGATGATCTTGACCGCCACATCCTTCAGCTGTTCCAGGCCGTGCTTTATCAACCTGACCGGATCCTTTTCGCTCTGGTCACCATAGAACTTCGCATTGACCTCTGAAGCGATCTGCTTCAGCTGATCGTATGCGGCATATCTGTGAACATCTGCCGCTATCAGGCCAGAGTTCAGGCCCTTCTTGGCGAAGAATCTGGCCAGCTTCCCGGCAGTTGTGGTCTTTCCGTTTCCATACAGACCGACAAGCATTATTGTCTGGGGCTTGAGCTTGACGTTTGATGGTTCTCCAAGGATCTTCAGGAGTTCTTCATAAATTATGCGGACCATGTAATCCTGGTGCGCCATTCCGGCTGGAGGCTTTTCTTCCAAGGCGCGCCTCTCCATTTCCTTCGTTACTTGAAGAACAGTCTTGACGTTGACGTCGGCCTTCAGCAGTATGCGTTGCAGATCCTTCGATATCTCCTTAACGGTTTCCTTATCGATATAAGACGATCCTGTGATCTTACGTATCGTCTCACGTAGCGAGGCCGAGAAACTTTCAAGAACCATACGTATCCATATTGATCTTTGAATATTTAAGTTATCTACACAATCGATGATGCGCAACGGAACAGGGATATCGAGACGTTCTCAAATATAGCACATAAATTGCTGTCCCTACGATCAGAAAATTAAAAATTAAAAAATGCGCCTATACGACCTCTTTCCTCAGGAGGCCCATGTTCCACTCCTCAGTGCTGTACTTTTTGTCAAACAGTTCCCGTGCCAGGCTTTCTTCCTTTTCTGTTATGGTATCCTCCCTGAAATCTATGTGAAGCGTCTCAGAGAAACCCCTGATGAGCGCGTTTCTCACTTCATCAATGGAAACATCCACGAAGTCCGTTACGTTTGCCACCCGCTCCCTTGTACTCTTGGCGATCTTGTCTCTGAACTTTTCATCTGGGACCTTCAGCACGGCAGATAGCATATCCAGATCTGTGTGTACCAGCATAGCTGCATGCCAGAGTTTGGCTCCCTTTCTCATCGCACCTGCTGCGCCCATTATCTTTTTCTCGCCTGCCATAATGTCGGTTTTCTTGTTAACTGGTATGGAAACATCGTTGAGTTCGCCCGGCCTTGCATCCAGCCCCAAGATCCTGAGAGAATTCACAACTGCCTCATTCATCGTCCTGAACATCGATGTGATGTCCATGTCATCGCTGGATCGCACAACCGAAAAGTTGAGATCGCCGAGATCATGATATACTGCGCCTCCGCCGGTATAGCGCCTGGCAAGCATTATTCCGTTCTTCTTCATGTAATCAAGATCTACCTCCTCCTCTGCAACCTGGAAATAGCCTATGATCACCGATCTGTCGTGTCTGTAGAATCTCAGTATGGGCTTATCACCGTACTGGAAGCTGCGGTATATGGCTTCGTCATAAGCAAGGCTCATTCGCGTGTTGCCTGGTGTTTCTAGTAAAAGAAGCCTGCCTTCCATCAGATCACCCTCAAAGCCTGAATAAAGTCCTCAGGTTCTACGCCAGGAGTTATCACGCCCTGATTATAGAAATCCCTTATAATATCGTTTATCTTTTCAATGCTCGATCCCCTCAGCATATCTTCTAGTCTGTTTATGGAATCTTCCGGAAACATGAAGAAATCTCCGGAAATGTGTATGTCCTTTATTCTATTCCCGTCCAGATCCAGCGTTACCCTTATGAGTCCCTTCTTCGCCTTCCAGTTCTTGCTGTACATCATATGCATAGTATAATTGAGAACCATTTATTATCATTTTGACGTGTACGGGGATACAGTATTGGAATCTGTGAAATGCAAAGATTTCTTAGCGCCATAGCAGCACCCAAAAAGCCTTCCGCAATCTCCATGTAACATTTATTAACGGCACCAGCGATAACCGGTGCGATGCATTTAATTGAGAAGATCTACAAGAATACGCGGGAGGTAGTCACAAGGGAAGATGCAGAGAGACTCGAGGGGAAGAGCGATATAAAGTCATACATTGGCATAGAGCCATCTGGCATTCCGCATATTGCAACCGCAGTGATGTGGCCGAGAAAACTTGCAGAGATCCAGGATGACATAAAGGTCACAGTTCTGCTAGCTGACTGGCACGCAATGATAAACAATAAGCTTCACGGGGATCTCGATCTCATAAGGAAGGGGGGTGAGATTCTCCGGAAAACCTTCCAAGCTGAAGGCCTGACCAAGGCTGATTATGTGTGGGCATCGGATCTTGTAGACTCTTCCGAGTACTGGAGGATGTTCATAGATACGGCTAAGAGGAGCACGCTCAAGCGTGTGATAAGATCACTTCCCATAATGGGCAGGAATGAGACCGACGCCGAGAAGGACTTCAGCATGTATCTCTATCCGATAATGCAGGTCACCGACATATTCTATCTGGATGTGGACATGGCATTCGGCGGAATGGATCAGAGGCATGCGCACATGCTGGCCAGGGATATCGCAGAAAAGATGAAGAGGAAGAAGGTTGTTTCGGTTCACGGTTTCCTGCTGAGCAGTCTGAAGGGAAACGCCAGAATGGATAACTTCGTGAAGATGTCAAAGAGCGATCCGAATTCAGCAATACTGGTGACCGATCATATGGAAGATATCGAAAGGAAGATAAATGCAGCTTACTGCCCGCCACAGCAGGTAGAGGGGAATCCTGTTGCCGAAATTATGAAATACATAATAATACCTTATTACGGAAAGAGTATTGAGATACACGGATCCAATGGCGTAATAAATCTCGACAGCGTAGAAAACTTCGATCAGGCTTACCAAAGGGGAGAGATTCAACCGGCAGATCTCAAGCATAAAGTTGCCACTATCCTTAATGAAATGGTGGAACCAGCTAGGAGATCCCTGGAGGGATTGGATCTCTCAGAATTTCAGTGATTCACTCAATTTTTTCAATGGTTATCCTTCCGTCGTCATCGAAAAACCCAATGATGTCTTCCGGCTTTATATCCAGTCTCTGTATCACTTTCTTTGGTATGGTTATGCGCAGAGACGAACCTCTGCTCGATACGTGCGAAACATCGAGTAATTTTTTTACCGTAATTAGATATCAAAGTCTTAATATTAAGATTTTTTCATTTTTGCGAAATTTCAATATTTGAAAAAAGTGTAATTATTACCAATATGTAGTTTCTGACCATAAAATAAGATATTGAACAATAGGATATTCCGCCATTAGCTTCGCATTGAAATGCATGTCCGATGCTGAAAGGTAGAAAGCCAGGTGCGATCTAAGCCCATGCATAACCGTTTATGCATTTCTGGCAAACGATATATCTCCGTTTGTTATTGCGCCTTGTCTTGAGTATCATCGTGAATAATGAACGATTCAGTTCGCTGATAGGGGACAGAAATGTCAGCCTCATAGGTATAATAGAAGGAATCAGAACGTTCGCCGCCTTCCTCCCCATCCCTGTATTTTCAATTTACGCTCTCAGATTTACAAGTTCCGGGCTTCTTGCAGGACTTGCCATGGGCGTATACGGCATCGCCATGATATTTTCCCAGATAATGATGGGATCTCTATCCGACATAATCGGAAGAAAGAGAGTATCCATGGTTTCATCTGTTCTCTTTTCGCTGGGCAACCTCATATCATGGCATCCGTTCTCCATTCAAATTCTGGTATTTTCCAGACTCCTTGCCGGCCTCGGAGCGATAAGTTCTCCACTGATGGCGTTGCTGAACGAAAGGTCAGATATGGATGAAAGAACATCCCGTATGGCATTCGTCGGCACGTTATCTGGCCTGGGGATAGTCATAGGGGTTATTGCCGGTCCTGAGATATCTACCTATATTGGAATAGATACGATATTCCTGTTCTCAGCGATCCTTGGCTTCATTTCACTGCTGCCAATTTTGATGTTGGCAGAAGATCGCGTCACAGTCAGGAGGCGATTAAAAATCAAGTGGGATCCTTCCTTTACATTCTCATCTTTCGTTTCCTCCTTTATCCTCTTTGCAATATTCTTTTTCCTGCCGATCTATTGGATGTCAAGGAGCCAGATACTGCCTTATGGGTCGTTTATCGCGATATCCCTGGTGGCTGCTGGATCTATAGGAATACTGATAAGCATAAAGTTTGGGATGCTAAGCAGAATTACAGCGATCACACTCACACTGTTCGCGGTTTCATCTCTGGCCATGTTCTATTTCAGTGAATATCCGTACGCTGTTATGTCAGGATTCTTCATCTTCGCAATAGGTTACACCATATTCGAGATATCGTTCATACCTCTTCTGATAAAAGAACACGGGGGCGATTACGGATCGCTCATAGGCTTCTTCAATGGTGGAAGGTATGCAGGGGAGTTTGCAGGATCCTTGACCATGGGCGCACTCATTAAAAATCCGATAGATTTACATGGCCTTCATCTTTTGTTTCTGGCAATAGTTTTCATGATTACATTATCGATATTATTACTAAAGATTAGATTTTCCAAATATGGCAATGTGTTCAATATACACAATTAGATTAAAATATATGATAATGATAATTCCTTATGAATTATAAAAGGTTAATTCCTCTGATTGCAGTTGCGCTGCTGCTTCCAACGGTTGCAACAGCGTCGGTGATTGTTTCTGATAGTTTCAATGTATCCGTTAGTTCAACCACTACTGGGCTTTACCTATCACCTGGTCCAAACTATGCCACAGCGCATAGCTCCGGTTACATATACGCCCCAGCGGTTGGAACAGGAAACAGCGAAAACATAACCTCTGGATCTGAGATAATGGTCAATTACACCGAATATTCAGGTACGGATTATCTGATGAATGTTCTGGAGATAAAGGATGTTGGTTTCAGCGGCGTATTATACCTGAATGGATCACTACCCGCTGGTGTGAGTATCTACGTAAGCAACAACAGTCAATCTAAGCTCGTGTGGGATTCTAGTTATGATAGCTACCTAGTCGAAAATGGAACCCAACCAACAGTAGAAAGTAATTACAACCTTGATAGTGCGATAACACTAACGGCTGGCCATATATATTACATAAGCTTCGTTATAAGCGTATCTGGTTCATCATCCGTGTTATCTGGTCCTTCAACTATATATCTTAACTATGTCAGTGATTAAATACGTGATCGCGGCCATCATGGCTTTTTTTATGATGGCCCTTTCAATATCTGGGGCTATGCCGCCAATTACTGTCTCCAATCAATATGCCATCCCAGTGAATACTATATCCGATAAGATCTATCTCACCTATGGTTCAGCCATTCCTTTGATAGGCAATATTTCCGTTAATAATACTGTAAATTCCAGCGTCATTGGAAGCGGGTCGACTATCTCTCTAAATGCCGCTTCAATTGTCTCATTTTCCACTTTCTTATTTTCCATTCTCTACGTTGTAGATGGACTCCAGGTGAATGACTCTTTGTCTCCCATATATAGGGCAGAGCTTTGGATAAATGGATCAATACCCTCTGATCTCACAATCTTCGCACATAACAACACATCTAATTATATTTTATCTGGAAATAACAGCTTTAATCTCTCAAATACATCCCCGTTATATTTAAGCTTCTTTGCTGTTAACATAAACAATAGCACGCAGAATTTTTCTCTGTATTTCAATTACGTCATCGACAATGAGATCGTGATTGAATACACGTACAATTTTGTGATTGACTAAGGGCTGTAACTCGTGATAGTCCGCCTTCGTCATAATCAATCAAGCTGATCTGTGATATCATCTGACGATGGATCATTGTGCTTAACATCAGTTATCTGGATGATCGTTTTCAGCAAAAGAATTATTTATACAAGGGATTATAGTAGCCATATGGTTGACCAGAACGAAAGCGCTGAGGACATCTGGACAAAGGACGAGGATCTGACAAGAATAATTGAGGATAGAAATTTCAGGATAAAGGTGTTCGGTTTTGGAGGTTCAGGTTCAAACACAATCAACAGGCTGATGAGGGAAAACCTCGTTGGTGTTAAGCTGATCGCATGCAATACGGATGCTGCACATCTTCTCAGAATAAGAGCACATGCAAAGATACTTCTGGGCAAAAATCTGACTAGAGGCCTCGGCGCAGGTGCCGATCCAACCGTCGGTGAGATGGCCGCTAAGGAATCAGAGAGCGAGATCCTCAGGCATATCGATGAGACCAGCATAGTGTTCATAACTGCAGGTTTTGGCGGAGGTACAGGTACGGGAGCTGCCCCGTACGTTGCGAAACTTGCAAAGGATCGTGGAGCCCTCACCATCGCCTTCGCGACGCTGCCATTCAGCTCTGAGGGCTATGTAAGGATGAAAAATGCGGCAGAAGGTATAAGAAAGCTTGTCAAGAACAGCGATGCTGCTATCGTTATACCCAATGATAAGCTTATAGAGAAGTACAACGATGTTCCCGTATACAAGGCCTTCAAGTTTGAGGATGAGGTGATATCTACCGGCATTAAGGGAATAACAGATCTCATCATGAACACCGGTACCATAAACCTGGACTTCAATGACCTCCGAAAGGTCATGAAAGATGCAGGATACGCCGCCATAGGAATGGGTTCGTCAAACCAGGCTGTGAACGACAGAATTGTCGAAGCGCTGGAGAAGGCTCTTGATTCTCCATTCATGGATTATGATATATCACGTGCGAAAGGAGCAATAGTCAACGTCACCGGTGGGAGGGATCTCCAATTACAGGAAGCGCAGCAGGCTGCCGACATGCTGAGGAAAAAGATAGCCAGAGACGCCACGATAATGTGGGGTACCGTAATAGATGAAAACATGCGCAGCGGTGTTCGCATTCTGATAATAGTGGCGGGCATAAAGCCCAACTTCAAGCTCGATCAGGATCTTGAAGAGGTCAGATGACAGGTTAATGATAATTACTATAATGTAATATCCATTCATGACTGAGATATACACTTCAGTCCTATCTTATAGACTGCTGGAAGGAAAGGCGTACAGTGATGCGGATACAAGATCCCTGGACAGGATGATGAGGTCGATAGATGAATTCTTTTCTGCAAACCCCGGATATATAAATTTTCATATTTACCGATCGTACAGAACAGATTCTGATGTAATTTTCTGGTATTCCAGCAGAAACCCAGATCTGATGATCTTGGCAAAGGAACGCGTACAGGCATCGATGCGCCCCATCGCTGTTTCCTCATTTTCCTCCATCTCCATATACGACGAGAGCCCTTACAATGCCATGAATAAGAAGCTCGAGGATAGTCTGAGACTGCCCCCTCTCAGGTATTTTGTGGCCTATCCAATGTCGAAGACACCTGACTGGTACCTCCTTGACTTTGACACCAGGAAGGAGATAATGCACGAGCACATAAAGATGGCACTCAACCATCCCGATGAAAAGGGTATACGATCCTACACGACCTACTCGTTCGGAATAGGCGATCAGGAGTTCGTGGTGCTTTACGAGATTCCTGACATAGCCGCATGGTCGAGGGTAACAGAGAAGCTCAGGGAGGCAAGGGCAAGAAAATGGATTATAAAGGAGACACCGATATTACTCGGCAGGCTGGTCGATGCCGGTGATATTGCCGGATTCCTTCTCTGATAACCTCTTTTTAAGGTCGCTGAACGTTGAATAATATGCAGTTATGCCGCGGTTTCTGAGCATGGATGCGACGTATGCACTCTGCAGGCCCATTCCGCAGTATACCACGTAAGTCCTGCCCTTATCTTCAACATTGATCGCGTCGCCCAGCGGCAGATTTATCGAATTTGGTATGTGATCTTTCTCGTACTGAGACCTCGATCTCAGATCTATTATCACAGCATCCTTCGGAATCGAACCTTTAAGCGATAGATCGGTTCTCAACGCTACAGAAAGGTCATCGATGTCATACGCCCTTATGCCCTCAAACAGTTCTTCCATATCAATCTGCTTCATATCCTCGTCTATATCCTCCGGCTTTGACCTTATGATGGGGCGGGATGCGAAGAGAGAGCAGAACTCCCCCATGCTCAACTCCGGAAATGTTCCGATCCTGCGTGCCATATCAACGACCTCGTCCTTGTCCATCCCGATGAGCGGCCTCAGTATCGGAACGCCTATCCCGCTCTCTATGGCCTTCAGGTTCTCAGCAGTCTGCGAGGATACCTGCCCGAGGGATTCACCGGTCACTATGCCGTTGTATCCGTTTTCAAGCGCGATCTTCTCGGCGATCCTGTATATTACCCTCTTGAATGTCACGTTTGAGTACTTTGTCCTGCCCTCGATGACCATGGTTCGTATGAGAGACCTGCAGTCTGCAACGTATATCCTGGGTTTTCTGTATGGCGCCCATCTCTCCACAAGTTTCTTTACAACATCGACAAATGGCCTCAGATCCACAGGGTACGACAGCGAACAGAACAGTATATCGCACGGTGATCCGCGCTTCATTATCATCCAGGTTGACACGGGGGAATCTATTCCACCCGATACCAGTGAAATGTACTTCCCCTCTGATCCAAGTGGAAGCCCTCCCGGGCCGGGTATGATTTCATGGTAAAAGAAAACATCCTTCCCGACAATATCGGCATGTATCCATATGTCGGGATTTTTTAGATTCACACCGGCAGATGCATCGTATAGCGAATCTCCTATGGCACGCTCAACGTCAAGCGAGGTGAATGAATGAGTGCCGGTGCGGTTGCATCTGACGCCGAAGGTCTTTCCCCTGACCTTCTCCCTGTAGATCTCAGATGCAATTCGCGTGATGTCTTCAAGTGTTTCGGCCCTGAAACGCAGAACCGGGGAATAGGATTTTATCCCCATGATGTGGCGAAGTGGGCCGTCACCATCAGCCTCCACAAGTACATGCCCGGACATTATCCTGCAGCTGGCCCTGAGTCCTATGATCTCGTAGTATTTTCTTATATTATCCATCAGGATGCTTTCCATCCTGCTTCTTTCCCTGTCTCCCTTCAAACCGATCTCAGAATACCTGACCATGTAGAGGCTCATTGCGTTACACCTGCAGATGCCATCAGATCCTGGACTATATTTGGGTTTATGTTGGCCAGCCTGGTCCTAAGATCATCGATGGATATGTGTCCGTCCGAGATGAGTCCTTTGACGAGATAGGAATACTTCTGGAACACGTATTTAACAAGAGGTAGGAGATCGCTCTTCTCCAGCAGATTGGTATCCCCTATAATTACGGATGTCACGGTCTTCTTTCTCGCCATCAGGTTCTGCATAACGCCAGCTATGTATCCCGATATCGATCTGATAGTCTTGTAATCGATGTACTTTGATAGTATTGGATCGCCATCAACGTTCACCTTTCCGGAGTCATCCTTGTAGTCTATCCGTATCATATCAGGGTTGTCCACCGGATAGAAGAATGAGATCTGGGACAGCGTATCTTCGTTCTCTATCATCACGTTTATGTACTTCGGGCTGTATTCAACATAGGAAAGGATGTACTTATCCAGTTTTTCATAATCCACAGAGACCTCGGAGCTCATCAGCGATCTGCCCTTCCTCACCGGTATGCGTATTCCCTTTGATATCGAGGACATGTAGACCGTGTCCTTGAGCTCCGGCACAAGGCTGCAGTTCAGTGAAAATTCGTATGATATGTTGTCATCGCATCTGTAAACTGCCCTGGCCTGATAGGAACCGCTGACATGGTTAAGGTATACCGTGTAATCGATTATGTGGAACGGGTCCTGGATCATGAAGAGGCTCAGGCTTCCTATTGACCTGTTAAGATCGCCATCCATCTTCTGTTTTATGGCGTTCTGGTCATCCCTTGCCCTGGCCTCGATCTTCTCCTTTATCTGAGACACCGCAAGGGATGCAAACTCTATTATCTTGTTCTTGACGTCAGATGCATCGATCCCTGTCTGTGAAAAATCGAAATTCTGGACTGTGTTTTTTATTTCCAGTACGAAATTATCTGCTATCTTCTTTCTGCTTTCAACAAGTATGCTGAAATTTTCATAGTCCCCCTTGCCCTTTCGGTAATTTTCCATATATACGAGGGCGTCGATGAGATTCGATATCGATTCTGCGGTTATTGCCATGACATTCGTTTATTCAAAAGTATTATAAAGCAATATCTCAATAATGAATGGATCTTTATGGCAGACACACTGGATAAGGCGATAGATGACACCATCCTTCAGATCAAGGCACTAATGCTCATCGCGGGAAACGACCGTAGCTCTCAGGCCAGAATAAGGAAGCGCCTCTCTGAGAGCAGGGATCAGTCTGTCATGGAATTCAGGCAGATAGTCGGACAGGAGACGCCTGGTCGTGAATATCTGTACGCTGCCATAGGTGAGTTCATAATCTCTTCGTTTCTCATTCTGCTCTCAGCCATCATAATGACGCCAGCGCTTGCCTCCTTCGTAAATGCTGATCTGGTATCCAGATACCTTGATGGAATTGCGGTCAACATAGTGGCCCTAAATGCAATAGGATATGCCGAAGTAATAGGCATGCTGCTCCTTGCCTTCTTCATACTATTCCTCGGTTTGCACACCATAAGGTTGGGCGCAGAGAAAACGGCAAGGATGTGGTGATTCCATGTTCAGGAGATACAGGAGGATCACTCTCATCACCAAGGCCTTTTCCACAGCCGTGGGTGTCTTCTTCCTCTATTCAACCATTTTTTACCTCATCACATCGAACCCGTTGAGTCACTTTTCATTTGGGTATCTGATCGTTTTCTTTGCGGTCATATCCTCGCTCGTACTTTCTTCCATACTCATTGCGGAGCTGCCTTCAGTCTACAGGGTAAAATTCCGCAAGCCCACGCTGAAGGAAACTGGCAGTCCGGTCTATGGTTTCTTCACCCTTTTTGCAATAGGCCTCGGTACGACCATAGGTTCACCGCTGTTCATTCTCATACCGGAGAATGTCTACGAATACTTCATAGTATCAATAGCTTCGCTGATCCTGGCCATTGTAATGTCGTATCTCCTGGCTTATCTGTACGATAAGATGCACGTTTATTCGCTGGAACACGATCTGAACGCTCTTGGCGGTCCTTCATTCATAAGGACGGCGCATGGAAGGCAGAGCCTGAGGTATTTCATCTCCCGATTCTCCATGTGGATAGCCAACACGTCACTGGCAGCCTTCTCCGTAATTTACTTTGTGGAGTTTACGTTCAACGTCATATCACCTCTGCTTGCCGAACTTGGCCTTTCGCCGATTTTCAGGTACACGGCCGTCGCAGGCGCAATACTCTTCATGGTCATATGGTTCATACTCAACGCCTTCTACGGAAAGAGGTACATGAAGGGCATCGGGATGGCACAGATAGTCTTACTCATAATAATGGTCTCGATTATATTCCTGGATGCGCTTGATCTTGGCTTCATGAATTCATGGAACCTCACGGGGCTTCTGACATTCCACGCCAATGCTCCGGAGCTTATACTGATAAACACCGGATATCTGTTCATACTGTTCTTTGGTTTCCAGGAGATACAGGTCATGGTTCGTGATTCGAAGGATGAATCGAAAATACCGATCATTTCTGCAATAACCGGAAAGGCCTACCCAAAGAAAAGATACATGCCGTACTCGATGTACGCAACCATAGCCGGAGCCGGGTTCATACAGCTGCTTTATGCGCTTGCAGTCTTCTCAGTCCATGCCCCTTATTCAGCAGTTGAAAGCGCAGTTATACCGGCAATATACATAGCATCGGTATTTCAGAACAATATCTGGGCTCTGGGAATGGCCATATCGTTCCTTCTCGCAACCGTAACGACATTTGTTCCCGCCTTCATGGCCGCATCGCGCCACCTCAGGTCGCTGGCAGAGGATGGAATATTTCCGCAGTCCTTTGCTGCGCTTTCCTGGGTTTTCACCTTCGTGCTCATACTTTTCATGAGTCTTGGGGGTACGGGGTTTCTGGTTAACATAACCGATTTCATGGTTCTGATCGCGTTATCCATAATAGCCCTAACCGCCATAGCGCTTCGGGACAGGCACAGGTTCGATCATGTGGAAGCTATATCGATAATCACGTTCATGATGTTCATGATCGGTGCAGTGAGCATATACTTCAGCGATAAATCTGTGGTTATCCTCGGGATAATGGCCATAGTTGCGGCCTATCTTCTATACGACATAATGAAACTCTCCATGATGGGCATGGAGCTCTTTGGGTTCACCCTGGGGATACTATCACTCCTGCCGCTGATCGTCTTCAGGACGGAAGCATCTCCAACCATCAGGATAATAGGAAACATCCTGATAAGATCGCCGTACAATCTGATATACATCCAGATATCCCTGCTGATAATGGTGGTAGTTCTGATGTTGAACGTAATTTTGCGGATAAGGCTCCAATCAAGGAATATTAATACGGTATGAATCGCCGGAAAATAGCCGAAAACTTTCACGATTTTGGAGTATCATGCCATTTCTCGCTCGACGAGAGGAAATAGAGGGTAACGGCGAGGGAAACGATGACAATTGCAAGCGCGGACAGCGAATAGATGTCCTTTATTCCGGTTGATATATCAACTATTATTTCCCTTATTATGTAAGAGAGTCCGGCTTCCACGACATGTCGGAGACCAGAAGGGCTCCTTACCACAAAATCATGGGCCCCCAGGTAAAGTTCTAGAAGGACAAGGGCAAAGAACGCGTTCTCAACGAGCGAATACGAAAGGGCCTCCAGCCCCTCCGATCTCATGAGGTATATATCGTAAATCGCATATCCAATGTCCAGAATTATGCTCACGACCAGAAGGGCCTCTATGATGTAACCGAACGTCTTTATTATGAGTGGAGTTACGTCCACGAAGCATGATCTGCATGCTAATTATAAATTATCTTTCGGTACTCTCGTCGATCTGTTGCCATCTCGATCCAAGGCTTATGGCAAGATCCACTGCCTTCTGCGGGTCTGGCTCGATGTAAATGTGGCCCTCGTGTTCCTTTGTTCTCGGTATATTCAGTGGATAGATTGAAACCACGTCCTTGCCTTCAGATATTGCAAACGATGCTTCTGAGAGCGTGCCGGCCGAACCATCTATTGCTATTATTGCCTGTGATGCCCTGATTATCAGAAAATTTCTCATGTAACCCATGCCTGTGGGAAGGGGTATCCTGACATACCGATTGGCCTGGGACGCATCGTATCCCGGAAGGATCCCAACAACAATGCCACCCTCATCGTACACACCGTGAGATGCACATTCCATGACGCCGGTCAGACCACCGCATACAACGATAACGCCTTTCTGCGCCAGTAATCTTCCGACCCTGTAAGCCACCTCGCATACATCGTCGTGGACCCTGCTTCCGCCTATCACACCTATATTCATGCTATCACTCAGAAAAGATCAGGAATTTCATTATCCGCATCAAGCACAAGAACCTTTGGTGTGTTGCCACTTGATATCCATTCAAGATCTCCTTCGCCGGAATAGGTTCTCACGTCGACCCCGAACCCCTCTGCAACTTTCTCTATGCGGAAATTGAATCTCAGATAATCGGCGTTCTCTATGCCGTACCCGAACGTCCTGGAGTAGCTCCTCAGTATATTGTAGCCATTGTTTCTGATGACGATGAATTTTGCCGGTATTCCATACCTGTATGCTGTCCAAAGGCTCTGGGGGGTATACATAAAGGCACCGTCTCCAATTATTCCCACCGTTTTGCTATTCGCCATGGCAACAGAAACTGTGGCTGCATCGCCCCAGCCGAGCGGGCCCCCGCGGGAGGTGAAATACGTTTTCGGTCCGTCAGCAAAGTACTTTCTCACAGATCCGGATGCCGTCACGACTTCATCCACGGCAGTATAACCTTTAAGATGCCTGTGGATCTTGGCAATGATGTCTTCGTAAACCAGTTTTTCCTTCACGACTTTGGGAACAAACTTTTCCTTTGGCCTTGCATATTTCAAGGCACTTTGCAGGAAGCATTTTGGATCCGATCGGTAAGTGTCCCCGATGTAGTGTCCCGATCTTGTCGATATGAATATTGACCTGTCTGCAAACGAAGGATCCTCGCCTGTGTACGGGTAAACGAATATATCTGATCCGATGAACACTATCAGATCGTACTGATTTAGGATCCTGTTCATGGCCTGAAACGATGAGGGCAGATCCTGCACATAGAGATCGTCCCTGTAATACGATGACGACTGGGACCATGGCTCAACGTAAACGGGTGCATTGAGTGCATGCGCGAAGCTCCTGGCATCCTCCATTGATCCATACATATCTACTTCGGATCCGAATACCAGCGCAACACGATCGGCTGAGTTTATGCGATCCATGATGCTTCTTATATCGTCCTCGCCAAGGCACATCTGCGTGTGGTACTTAACTTCGCTTTCAATTGGGGTCGCATCTTCATCCATAATGTCCATGGGAAATGAAACGAAGGTTGGCCCGAATGGCGGCGTCATTGAAATCTCGTAAGCTCTTTTCAGTGCCAGGGGTATTTCCTCCGGCCTCCTGACCTCGTAGGCGTATTTAACGTAATTTGATACCATGCCGATCTGATCGCCAGACAGCAGTGGATCATAATATAGATGCCTTCTGTCCTGCTGACCGGCAGTTATTATAACTGGCGCATTATCCTTCATCGCCGATATTATGAAGGCCATGGAGTTCGAGATGCCAGGAAGCGAATGCAGGTTCACTATGGAAGGATGGCCTGTGTACTGGGCATAGGCATCTGCCATGGCAACGGATATGGAATCGTGAAGCGTGAGGACGTAATCCTCAACATTGGAGAGCATGGGTATCTCGGTGGTGCCCGGATTCCCGAAAAGCGGATGAAGTCCATTTCTCTTGAGAAAATCTGAAAATATCTGTGAAGCCTTCATATCTATGCTTATTATTTTTATCTAATATTCTTTTTGTGATAGACTGTATATATCATTCATGGAAAATATAGTCATGGCAGCATTCAGCGTTAATGTATATCGGATAACAATCCCAAAAATCCTCGGTTCTCCTTTCTTTATTTATACATTGAGAAAATCACAGCGGAAAAACCTGATAAATCCCCGGCAAAGTCTATCGCAAGCCAGGCTTTTATGACTTTCCGCATGCGTTTTGTGAAGATCGTTTACGTATGGGCAGGATATGTTACTCGGACAGGGGTTTTCGTGCGATTCATCGAATATTCATTGACGGTAGCAATCTCAAATATCCCGGACATAGAGTGAATCAACTGCCCAGCAACAGATAATATTTAAACAGAAAGCTATAAGGGGATCTATGAAGACGAAGGCGTTATACCTAGACGACTCGTACGCGACTGAAGGCACCGGCACTGCAATATTCGTCGAATTTACCGATATGAAGGTGGATCAATCGATCTTCTATCCAACGACTTTCGGTGAGCCAAACGATACAGGAAAGGTTATAATTGATGGAAAGGAATATCAGATAGTTGACACGATATACGACGGTGAATATATACACCTGATCTCAATGGACACATATCCGCAGACCGTAGTGGGCAAGACGGTGAAACAGAAGATCGACTGGGATAAGCGATACATACACATGAGGTTCAGGACAGCCCTGCGTATTATTTCTGGCCTGGCGTATGCAAAGTGGAAAGTTTCATGCAGAGTCAATGAAACGTATGATGACAGGGCATGGATCGACATTGAGAAGCCGGACATAACCGAGGATGAGATAAATGAAATTATGGCTGAGGCCAATGACGTAGTCAAAAAAGATCTGGATGTCAGATTCAGGTACATTGGACTTGAAGATTTCAACAGGAGCGAAGACCTGAAGAAGATGTCGATCCACGATGCATATGATGAGGACAGGATAAGGATAATGAGCATAGAGGGCCTCCCGGATCAGCCGGAATTCGGTGTTAACGTAAAGAAGACCGGAGAGGTTGGGCAGATAAATTACAAGACAACAAAACTGAAGGGTAAAATTTCAAATCGAGTAAATATAACCCTTCAATGAAAATTAATTCAATACGAAATTTGTTTTGCCATTTTCTGAATGACCCGATTGCTGAACGGTAATCTCATTTGATTCCTGAGGATCTGCGCGATAACCCCGGGAAACATTGATGCTTCGCAGGTCAGCCCGAATATCTAACCCCGCTTATGATTTACGTATTAGTGACAGGGAAACTTCATTGAAAACAGAAGAATTCTGAAGGCAATCCATTACCGATCATATATGATCAGGCCAGAACGCCTCAATCCAGCCATAATTTAAAAGGACTGTTAACAACTTCAATATTGTCCCTTTTTTTGATTTTAACGTTTCTCCTTCGTTACTTCCAGGATCTTGTTTTTTATATCATCAGTGAAATCATAGATATTGTGGGCGTATCTGAAATGCATCTTCACCATCGGTGGTATATCTTCCTTTCTCTCCTCTTCCAAGGTGTAACTGCAGTCGAAACCATAGTCCTTGCATCTAAATATGTACGTCATTATACGAAAATCCCCCAAGTATAAATAACTCTTTTGTTTTCGGGCACCCAAAAATGCATATTCAGAATCATACCTCAAATTGACCGTTTCTTCTGCACGTGTGCACATCAGTTTCCGTACATATCTCCGCCAGAATAATGATCATGGATTCTCCCATATATGTCGATCTTGATATTGAATGGACCCACGTCGTCTGGTGATACGACATGATGGCAGTGATCGCACTCAAGGTTCATGTCACCTCTCACATGGAATACAATACCTCCGCATTCTGGGCAGCTACTTCTTATGAAGAGATCTTCCGGCTTCAGCAGTGGGGCCTGCACTTCCCGCCTTGCTTCCTGAGCGGCCCTGGTTTTTTCCCTGTCCATCCTTTCCTGGCTTATTCTCTTCTGCCTGGACTCATTCTCCAGGAATAGATAGTAAATGCCCACCGAGGCCCATGCGAAGAGGAATATGGTCAGAAGCAGTGAATAGGCGGGTATCTTGGAGACCAGGACACTGAGGAAGCTTATCATGCTCATTATGAAGTTGGTCAAAATGGCCCTAATCAGACCGAATTTCAGGTATATTATGGAAACCATGAGCGTGGTCACATATGCAGAAACAACGTAGTATATGTTCTGGCCTAGAACCACGTAAAGTATGGCTGCATACGTTGCAACCCCTATCGATATGGCACCCACGATATTCCAGCTCAGATCTCCGCTTTTTATTATGACGCTTATCTTCTTCGAGGCAAAGCCGTATATCAGAAGTATCACGGATATGGGTATGATGGAGAAAAACAGTGTCTCTCCTGGTACAGAAACGAGGTAATAGTAAACCTGCACAAAGTTTGGCAATCTGTTTATGCTTGTGATGCCATAGGAAGGATATATGCTGGATATTATGAATGATAGAATCAGATCAACCAAAACGTATATTGCAAGATACCAGAAATATCTGCCAGATGGCCTATTCGTGAATGATGTTGTGTAATCTTTTTTAAATCTGACCAGTGAAAATAGGCCAGCAATGACGATCACAAGGGAAATCACTATCATCCCTATGAAGAAACTAACGGTACCGTGAAATGAGAACATCGCATAATCTGAAACAGGAACCGCTGACAGATCTCCTGGCTTCATTATCATCTCTGGAATGTAGTATATGGTGAAAGCCAGGGCGATTACAATACCCGCTGCACCAAATATCAGGCCAGGCAGATCCTTTCTATCCATGAACGCAGGTATATTAGAACTTCGGATTAAGACTTATCGGAACTGATATCTGGCGAAATTCATATCAAGCGGAACAATGATTTTAAATGCAGATTCATTGGTAAAATCATGCAGGATAAGGCCGTTTCACCGATCATCGCCACGATCCTCCTGATCGCGATAACGGTCACCCTTGCCGCAACCTTTTATACGGAGGTCACGCCTTATTTCACCCAGAATCAGTATTTCACCCCTCAGGCCCAGATCCAAGTGTTGAGTGAGAATCATACATCGAGTTATGGGTACTACGTTTACGTTTCTTACTTCCCAGGGACGCTTTCCCTTCACGATGTGGATCTCAATATTATAAGCAATGGTACGTATGTATCCGTAAATCTCGGGGCCGTATACCCATCGTCCACCATCAGCAATTCTGGAGTCAGTGCAAGCATAACACTGTACACACAGGGAGAGGTCTTTACATCTGGATCCTACATCCTCCTGAATCTGTCCAGCCCGATATCCTATCTGGCCATAGTGGATATGAATACAGGATCGAATGTGGTTACATTTTCTCCAGATCAATGATCACCATAACGCAGGGGATAGAGCGATGCATCTCAATGGACGTTGAAACCATACTGCCTTGTTCGCCGCGGTAATGCATACGGGATGTGGACCGCAATTTTTATCGATGGGGGAATATGAGAAATTTTTGTTTTAGAGGAAATATCTGTGGCTTCGCAGATGGAAATTTTTAATAGATGGAGTATATAAACATATGCTATGAATACGATGCGGCGACTCATTGGGACGCGTTCCCTGTGGTATAATATGATCCGTGCATTTGTCGACTTTCAGCGCAACCACGAACTCCATTTGCCCGGATGGGTATCTGTTCGCAGTGAATATCATGATCTTCAGCCAAGGAGTGACTGACAATGGTTAAGAATGATCCTGTCACGGAAGTGCCCGCATACTGTATGGTGTGCGGAAAGAAACGAGTTGGGGAAGAACTGAGATGCAAGAGTTGCGGATCGCCGTTTGAGATTCGAACGGGGTTTCATTATCGGGAAAACATCGAGGACAATTTTCCATACATTAAGAATATGATCTCGCTTGGAGAATCGGAGACGCCGATCTTTCATGGGGACGATTTTGACCTGAAGCTGGATTATATGCTTCCAACATTCTCCTATAAGGATAGGGGTAGCAGGATACTCATCTCGCACATTGCCGACATAAGGGATTCGTATGGTATAACCCGTATTTCAGAGGATTCATCCGGAAATGCAGGTGCGTCGATAGCCGCATATGGATCGGCGGCTGGTTTAGCGGTAGATATATACGTTCCCGAAACCGTCGCCGGAAGAAAATTCTCACAGATACAGGCTTACGGCGCAAATGTGATAAAGGTAAAGGGCAGCAGGGAGGATGTCCAGTCTGCCGCCGAGAGATCTGAATCGTTCTATGCCAGCCATGTGCTCAGACCGGAATTCAGGGACGGCATACGAACACTGGCCTATGAGATCTACAGGCAGTACGATCGCATGCCAAGAAATATATACATACCGGTTTCAGCGGGCACGCTTCTGCTTGGCCTCTATTCAGGGCTTCGCCATCTTATGGAGTCCGGAGAGATCGCCGAAATGCCGGCAATAGTTGCAGTTCAGACCGAAGCGGTTTCGCCCCTCTGTGCGAAAATAAATGGATTGAATTATGATCCTGACAATAAGCTGTCTTCCATTGCAGATGCACTTGTGTCCAGAAAGCCGGTACTATTGCAAAAGATGTATCAGGTCATTTCGGAATATGGAAGATGCATGACCGTTAGCGATGATGAGATCATAGAGGCGAGAAACAGACTTGCAAAAAAGGGTTTCCTTGTTGAATACAGCTCCGCAACGGTATACGCTGCATTCAGGAAAAAACCGCAGGAAAATAGCCTGCTGGTGCTCACTGGGTCTGGGCTGAAGAACGATTCTTGATCTTTTCTTTTTTCTCCTTCTTCAGCTTCTCTATTCTCTCCTTCTCCTCCCTGGTTCTTATCGCCTGCCCTACAAATTCGCCCTCATTGGTCAGTATTATCTTTTCTCCGAGGCGCTCTTTATCATCAGCAGCGAAGCCATAGTCGAAGAGATTCTTCAGAACAGCCTCCGGATCCTTAACGCCACTTTCATTCTTAATCCTGTACAGCGGAACCTTTCCCCCGTGGTTTTTTATGAACATCAAAAGCTTCACTTCATCGTCTGTCATATCGTAGTTGTTCTCGAGCTTGCCCTTTATCACTGGCTTATTGAAAGGAGAACCTTTAACCAGCACCTTTGACTCTGCCATTCATACTCGCCTCCATCCGCTATGTTTTCATCACGGCTAACGACATCAATTATTGATCACCATATAAAGATCCAGTTATCAGCTTTTTGCTGGATCCTAACACTTTAGCCAAGATCTGAATTGATATCGTTCAATTTACTATTAATCTTTGCCTTTTGTCTGCGGATATCGTCATGATTTGCCCATTTAAGTACGCTGACCTCGCTGCACTATCTGCGGATTCCGCCTTAAGGGCCCTGGCGTGCATTGAACATCATTCTTTCCTGGTTTCATATATCACATGGTCGATCATTTCAAGTATGAGCTTCGCTCCGACATCCTGGGCCTTTGGCGATCCTGGGAGGACGAAGACAGGCTTTCCATAGATTATGAACAGGTTGGAGGAGGATATGTATGCGAATACACCTGCCTGTGCCTCACTCCTGCGCCTGAATATCTCACCGAAACCTGGCACCTCCTTGTCAGCAACCCTCCTCAGCGTAACCGATGTCAGGTCGTACCTGCTCACTCCTGTTCCTCCGTTGTACACGAAAGCGTCATAATCGGTGAAATCTTTGAAAAGCTCGGAGAGTATCTGGACGGGATCATCCCTGATTATTGTTCTCGAGATGCTGTGCATCTCGAAATGCTTTTCCAGTATTCTTCCAGATTCATCCGTATCCGGAGTCCTGGTGCTTGAAACTGTTATTATCTTAATCCTGAGCCTGCCTGGCTTTTCACCGTGGTGTGGTCTCTCTTCCATGCCTGTTGATATTTTCCTAATAGATATCAGTATTGGATTTTTTTCTGAGGATCAAAAAGCTAAATTCCATCAACGCATGATCGAACTATGATCAATATCTCGGAAAAGGCAATAAGTGCAAGAACAGCAACTGCTACTGGCAGAATACACCTCAGGAGATCCACTATCCAGGCGATCAGAGAAAAAAAGGTGAAGAAAGGCGATGTGCTCGAGGTGAGCAGGGTTGTCGGTACGCAGCACGCGAAAAATACATTTTTGCAGATACCTTACTGCCATAACATACCCATAGAAGGCGTGGACGTGGATTTCAACGTCGGGGAAGACTATGTGGAGGTGTCATGCACATTGACCACAACGTATAAAACCGGAATTGAGATGGAAGCTATAAGCTGTGTTTCCGGAGCTCTGATCAACATATGGGACATGGTAAAGTATCTGGAGAAGGATGAAAGTGGAAATTATCCGGAAACCAGAATAGATGGCATTCATGTCGTTGAGAAGAGAAAGACACCGGTATGACATTCCATTCCACGTCACTCATATTGTGAAAGAAATATAGCCATTTATCTATATGCATTTTCTTTCGTTATTTCCGGGCTATGAATCGTTTTTTGTAGCAAATGTTGTCAATAATTCATTTATATAATGATGAATTATTGAGTTATGAAAGTTTTACTAATAAAGCCTCTCAACCCCACCGGTAGCGGATACACAACAAAATTTGGCTTCCTGCCAACTCCCCTTGGGCTCCAGGTGCTTGCGGCACAGGCCAGGGCAATAGGCATAAATGATGTACGCATAGTGGACATGGAAGCTGATGACCTCACGGCCGATCAGATGGTAGAATACGTTGAAAGATGGAGGCCTGATGTTATAGGCATAACGCTTCATGCAACGGCCGCACACGCATTTTCTCAGGATCTTGCGAAGCGCATAAAGGCCATATACAACCCGCTCATCGTTGCCGGCGGCCATCAGGCAACCTTTGTCCCTGGAGAACTACTTGACAACGGGTTCGATATCATAGTTTTAGGTGAGGGCGATGAGGCCTTCAGGGATGTACTGGAACATTACAGGGATAATGCTGATTTCTCCGATATCCCTGGCATAATATTCAAAAGCGGAAACATGAAGATAAGGACAGAAAAGAGGGAGCTGATCGATGATCTGGACAGGCTTCCAATTCCCGCCTTCGATCTGGTCGACAAGGAAAGATACACATTCAAGGTCTTCGGCGAAGGGAGCGTTGCGACGGTTGAAACAGCTCGAGGATGCCCATATGCATGCGATTTCTGCTCCGTGACTCCAACATGGGGAAATAAATGGAGAAACAAATCAAACGACAGGATCATGGAAGAACTCCGCATCGTCAAGAGTCTGGGCTACAGATGGGTATTCTTCACCGATGATATCTTCGTGGTTTATCCAAATGTGAAGCAGAGATCCGATCTGTTTGACCGCATAATAGAAGAGGATCTTGGCCTGAAATTCATAGTCCAGATGAGAGCTGATGTAACTTCCAAGAATCCGGATCTGATCAGAAAGGCCAGCCAGGCGGGCCTGACCATAGCCTTCCTTGGGATAGAATCCGGCAGTGAGGAGGTACTGAAGGCGATGCATAAGGGGATAATGACTTCCGCATCGGTGAATGCCGTGAAGATACTTACCCAGAATAACATAGTGGTGCTCGGAGGAATGATGCTCGGTGCTCCTTATGAAAGCTTCAGAGATATGATGAAGACCATAAAGTTCTCCAGGGTTCTTGCAAGGGCCGGCATAGACGCAATTCAGATAAGCACGTACACGCCGCTTCCCGGTACACGGATATTTCTAGACGCACTCAGAAAAAACGAGATATTCACCCTTGACTGGTCAAGGTATGATATACTTACACCGGTTGCAAAGACGAGGGTCAATCCTGCAATAATTCAGGCGCTTACGGCATATGGATACTATTCGTTCTATGCATACAAATGGCTCCATGACAGGCTCCATGAAGTGAGGGCTGTAGGTTTCAAGGATCAGATAATGATGAATGCCCAGAAGTTCATAATGAGAATGATGCCTTCATACATCAAGGACATTTTCAGGCTCCCGTCTGACATAATGAAAACCGCCATTCTTTACAGAAACGGCATAAGGAAGAGGATAGCCACCGATGAACATGTGAGGGAACTTATCGCTGACTCCAGTTACATAGTGTATAAGGAAACAGATGTTAAAAATCCATACTTCAAGATAAAAACACAGTGAAACAAAATATTTATTAATGTATGACGTTTATTTATACTAATGTATGACGCGGAGATAAGCAGGAGGAATCCGGGCCTCTTCATATTTCTGATCGATCAGTCCAGGTCGATGATAAGGAAGATGGCAGGCGGTAGCGAATCAAAGGCGAAGGAAGCGGCGGATGCCATCAACAGGCAGATAGGGGAACTCATAATGAGGTGCACTAAGAATGACGGTGTCCGTGATTATTTCTATGTTGGCGTTATAGGATATGGAGGAGAAAAGGGAAGGGCATCTTATCTGCTTGATGGTGAAGTTGTCCCGGTTTCCAGGCTCGCGGAGAATCCCCTCAGGACAGAAAAGAGAATGATGAAGGTACCTGACGGATCGGGCGGAACCGTTGATGTGGAGTATGAGTTTGGAGTCTGGTTCGAGCCAGTGGCCAACAGCGACACGCCCATGGTGAGGGCGATGAACATGGCCAAGGAGGCCATTGAGAGATGGATCGACGAACATCCCTCCTCTTATCCCCCGATACTGATAAATATAACCGATGGCCAGTCAACGGATGGCGATCCGTATCCCGTGGCCCAGTCCATAATGGAGATGGAAACTGAAGACGGAAACCCGCTCATATGGAACTGTCACGTTTCTACAGAAAACTCTGCCCCGCTGTCATTTCCGTATTCCGAGAATCAGCTACCCAATGATATGTATGCAAGATCCCTGTTCAAGATGTCCAGCGTGCTTCCAACCAAGTACATCAATTACGCCATAGAGACATTTCCAGACATAAGGGATGGTTCCAGGTCCTACGTTTTCAACGCACAGCTTGAACAGATGATAGAGTTCATAGACATAGGAACAAGGGGCGCAATAAGCTCGATGGAATGAACGGATGATAAGCGTATTCCACTATCATCAGCCCAAGATCGGGAACAGCGAGAGCGAATATGAGGACGCTTTCTCCTATGACGTTGAGAAGGGCCTGTTTGCAATGGCGGATGGATCTTCGGAATCCGTTTTTTCCAATGAATGGGCCAGATCCCTTGTCGACACATTTGTGGCTGGAAAATATGACATGAAGATAGACGACATGGTGGAAACTGCCGTCGGCATGTGGAGATCAAAGCTCCCATGGAACAACATGAAATGGTTCGTGAAGAACAAGATCGCCAGGGGATCGATGGCCACCTTTCTGGGCCTTGAGGTTCTGGACGGATCTTTCAGATCCGTTGCCGTTGGTGATACCTGCCTCTTCATAATCACGCCGGAGGGCATGAAGAGCTTTCCGGTCAAATATCCGTCTGAGTTTGGGAATACCCCAAAGCTAATCTGGACGGGCAATCCCCTCCTGCGCACCAGGCGATCCATAAAATGGGCAAACTACATGGAGGGCAGGATATCGGAAAGCGATCTTCTGATAATGGCAACCGATTCGCTCGCCCACTGGATGCTCAGCAGGGCAAAGCAGAGGCCGTGGCAGATCCTTATCGATCATTCCGAGAACGAGGGAGAATTCATAGGGAGCCTGATAAATTCCGGCGAGATGAAGAATGATGACGTTACCTTCGCGATCATCTCGCTGAAATAGCCTTGCGGAGGTCTATGCTTCCGTCGCCATCCGATTTCAAAGATTTAATGATCATTGAGGCAAGCCTCCAGGACTTTCCGCCCATGGCCTTTATGTATGCGAATACCTCGGATTTTTCAGGATCCAGAAAGTCCGCTTTCCTGAACAGCAGTGCGTCTGGATCGTCACCGTTGAACTTCCATGCCTCCGGCCTCAGCGATAGCACATACAGCGAGGTGTATATAACGAGTGCCGAGAAATCGTCCATGTTCTCCGAGAAATCGCCCGGCTTCCTGTCAGGCCTCTGAAAATTCTCGTGGCCGTTTTCATTCGATGGCATGTCCCTGAGGGCGGGCACGTACATGCCGTCATAATCCACAAATATCACCCTGCCGTTGCTGATCAGTATGTTATCGCATGATAGATCCCCATGCGCCATCCTGTTCCTCTTCAGATCCAGAACCATATTCATGAATTCTCCCGCGATCCTCCTTATCTCCTTTCCGTTGTCGATGTTCTTCTTAAGAAAGGTGTAGAGGGAATCACCGTCGACCCAGTCCATCTTCAGCACGGGATAGTAGGTCGTGGGATCCTTCATCGTCCTCACACCGTTCTCTATGTATTCGAAGCGAACCATGCACGGCACGTTTCGCCCCTGAAGATGGCGGCCTATCTCGAAGTATCGCCTGTGAAGATCCGATCCCTTCGTGAAGCACTTTATAGCATAGTAGGATCCGCCGTTCTCAAGCTTGAATATTATACCGTAGTTTCCTGAGGAATATATGGTGTTTCCGGCCATCTTAACATTTGGATTCCTTATTATCTTATAGCCGCTCAGATCCCCTGATAGGGAGTATGATGGATTCTGAAAGGCCTGTGCATAATCGAACTGGCTCGGCCATTTCTTGATTTCCCTGAATACCAGGTCTTGCCGATCCTTCTCATTGTTTTGCTGCTTCGTTTTCCCTTCAGGCTTCTCCTCAATATCCGGAGTTGTCTTGCCTTTAACCTCAGCGAACTCTCTGTATGACAGGAATATGTAGGCAAAAATGGCTGTGTCGATCACCAGGAGATAGAATATAACGTTCGTCGATGCAGCGATGACCAGAAGGTATGACTTAATATACACTAGAAAGGTGTAATCCGGTGCCACATAGGCGAAGAACACATACACCGCAGTAAACAGGGATATCACTGAACCGAAAAGTGCTGCGATCCTTATCTGCGGTTTCAAATCAGGGAATTAAGCCAGAATTGAATTTAAAATTATCGCTTAACGCTACCTCCCAGCTTGACAGCGTATTCCCCTGCACGTGCGATTGCATCTTCGATCTTCTTCCTGAGTGCGGCCTCATCCTCGCCGAAGCCAGATATCTCTATCTCTAGCTCTGGATTCTTCACCTCGACGTTTCTCGGATGGCTCTTGACGTATATGCCATCGAATTCCTTCATGATCCTGTCAACATATGGTGCGAAAGCACTCTCCATCACGTCGGCTATTATAACTGAGTCATCGTAGTAATGCGTGTCAGGGATGATTATATCTTTCTCCATCGCCTTCAGAAGGGCCTCCATTTCTTTCGGCACTCCAGGGAGGATTATGACCTTCTTGCCTCCCACGGCGCAGATCAAGCCAGGTGCCGTTCCCACCGGATTCTCAATCGGCCTGCAGCTTGGCGGTATTTTGGCCATCTTCAGCCTCTGCGGTGTCAGATCTGCCTGCCCGTATTTTTTCTTAATCATGGCTAGCGCGTCTTCATCAATCCTAAGATCCTGGCCTATGCACTTCGCAAAGCCCTCCACAGTCATGTCATCAAACGTTGGGCCCAGGCCTCCCGAAGATACGACAAGATCGGACACTTCAAGGGCAACCCTGAAGGCCCAGCCGATCTCGTCCAGATCGTCCATCACAACAAATCCGCGCCTCACCTGATACCCATGGTACGTGAGGAAGTTTCCTATGAATGCCGCATTTGTATTTACCGTCCTGCCCTTGAGTATTTCATTGCCTACAGTTATAACGCTGGCATTCTTCAAATGATCAACCTCAATATACGCATGATTTCATGGAGTTTAAGGCTACTCATGCTAAGGACATTACGATCAGGGTTCAGGATCTCTGATCATCGTCTATGAACGTTGATACAGCCCGATCTCCCTTCAGTATCTTTTCTAGATTGTCTATATCCCTTGACGTGACTATGACCCTTATCCTTGAACGCATTGCGATGGTCAGCGCAGTTATATCCATGAATACGTTCGGCCCGGCCCCAGCAGAGCTCTTGGTTGAGAGGGCTATGGCCTCCCTGTAGCCTATGCGATCGAACCTCTTTGCGTTTGCGAATCTGTGGGGATCCATATCATATACGCCGTCAACCGAAGTGACGTTTATCAGGGTTCTAGTGGCACTCCTCTCACAGAGGAGAGCAGCCACTGTGTCTGTGGTGTGGCCGGGTTCCGTGCCACCCATGACAACGAAACGATAGGTGTTCATGAGGTTGACTGCATCCTCCACCGTGAACGGTATTGTAGGATTGGAACCAGGGATCAGGCTTGCCATGGAAAGGGCATTCATCCTTGTGGCGTATATGCCGATCTCGTCGAGAACGTTTTCATTCACATTCAGCTTTCTCAAGACGGATATGTAGGATCTTGCAGTTCTTCCACCGCCGGTTACGATGCCAACTCTTCTGTATTTCGAAGCTTCCAGAATCCTGGCAAAGCTCTTCATGTAATCAGCGTCTATCGGATCGCCCGATATAACAGACCCTCCAAGAGAGATCACTATGGATTCGTTCACTTTGATCCCATGGTGATGAAATACTGATTAAAATATAATCGCTGCCTATGTTCCCATGGATCGTAATCCATGAAGGAAATTTGTTCGATACGCAGAAACCATTAAAATGCGCAATTCTGTCTGAATTTCAAAGCATGGTTTCCGAAAGTGATGGGCCGTCCAGCAGTAAAACAGGTGGCATCAGTAGCAGTATGACTCATCCGCTGGACATGCTGGGGGACACCTACGGAATATTCGATCTGATGATGGATACGAGCAGTATCAAGCCCATACTCACCGAGATACTGTGCTCCAGCGATCACTGGAGGCGGAATGGAAGACATCCTGTGGTTCTATCGACTTTTCCATTTTCCGCTATTGCCAGGGAAATAAACGCATCCTGTTCTGAAGCGCTGTTCTATGAAATAGCCAACGTGGAACGCATGATCGTGGGAGATTCCAGGCATGCAATGAACCTCGGGGATCAGCTTGCGTTTGAGATCTTCTCAACGGTTATGATGATCAGCGATCTTGATATATTTCTGCTGGGCGCATCCAATCTTTACCTATCGGATAGAAGGGGATTCAATAGGGATCTTACGGATGTTTTTTGGAGTTCCTTCATCTCTTCACTGCTGATGCGCAACGACAGGAACCGGCTCTTTATTTTAATAAAAGGAGGCCTGAAGTACGTCAGCGATCTTCTATCCGAATACATCGTTGCGAGGATCAGCATGGAGCTTTCGGATCAAACGATAAGGATCAGGTTGATATATTTATGAGGCTGAACTTCCAGGTCATCTTCTTCATTATTTTCTTTGTCTCGCCTGCCATCTTCGCCTATTTCACATCGAGCAGCGTATTTGTCATGCCTCTGGTTTACGTCTTCTGGCTCCTCCTCGCCGTTTCGCTGGCCACTGTGATAATCTTTCAGTGGCAGATGTTCAAGGCTGACAGGTATACGGCAAAATTGATCCACAGAAGTGCTGGGTCCAGGCTGATCAGCTTCGTTGTAAGCTACAACGAGAACGTGGAAATGGTTAAGAAGACCCTGATTGCTGTCAAAAAGGCCAATATCTTCGGCGAAACCTGGCTTCTTGATGATTCAAATGATCCGAAGATAGTATCTGGCCTCGCTGAGGTATGTGAGGAACTTGGCATAAAATTCGTTCACAGGAACAACAGGAGAGGATTCAAGGCAGGCGCTATAAACGATGCCCTGAAACGGGTTGATGATTCTTATGAGTTCATGGCGGTGTTTGACAGCGATCAGAGGCCTACTCCACGGTTCTTCAACGGTGTTTTCAGCTATTTCGACCGTAAAATGGTGGCCGTGGTCCAGATGCCTCAAACATACACAGCTATCTCCACGGCCATAAGCGAATCCGCCTTCTTTCAGCAGGAGGTTTTCCTGAGGAAGATTATGCGGGCCAGGAACGGAAGATCGGCATTCATTCTTGGGTCTGGATTCGTTGCGAGAATCTCTGCAATAAGGTCGGTTGGAGGTTTTCGAGAAGACGTAGTTACTGAAGATCTGGCCACATCCATACTCCTGCAGAGCCTCGGGTGGGAGATAGTTTACGTTGATTCAACAGACATCTGGTATGGTAGGCCGCCTGAAACCATAAGCGCGTATCTTACGCAGCAGGGCAGGTGGTCCCTTGGCGGGTTTCAAGCGCTAAGCATTATTCTCGGACTCAAGCTAAAGCTCTCGGTATACGCAGAGTACATGGCCGGATGGCTATACTGGATCTGGGTTGGCCCGATACGCCTTGTCTCCATAATCATACTAATTCTCTTCCTGGACTTCAGGTTGATAACCGTGATGATAAATCCTGTATTCTTCGTATTTTTCTACTTCCCATACTTTATTTACTCTATGCTTTTTTACCATTACACCGCTTCCGATGGCCTAATGAACTATGGCATTAGAGGGTTTTTCCTGCACCAGGGGGCTGAGCTGCTTCTCATGTTCACCGTGACCTCGTCCTTCATCTCCTGGATCCTGAGAAGAAGAAAACCATTCAAAGTTACGCCAAAGGGTGTCAGAGGATCATACTCATTCTGGCAGGCAATGCCAATGATATCCATTGAACTGCTGATGACCAGTACGGTCTCTGCTGGACTTGTATGGATCAGGGAGACAGCCTCAAGGCTTATGCAGCTGGCCATAGCAGTGAACATATTTTTTGCACTCTATCTGATTCCGTTCATGATAGCGGCCAGCGTCATATTATTCACGAGCAACTACAATGGAGAGAAGAATGAAATTTCTCTCCACAGGATCAATACCTAGGATCTGTATGCACCGTGCACGCATATGATACATAATACATAACCAATGCTTCTCTAATCGGGATGCTATGCGGGTTCTGGAGATCAAAATTATTCTTCCTTCAATTCAAGCAGCATCACGATGATGCTGAAACCTGAGGGATGCGGGGGCCAGTGTTGATAAAGAAAAATCGCATTCATCCAAGAGGTATGAATTAATTAATGTGGGAAATTAAGAAATAAATGACGGGAAACATGGAGGCATAAGGGACGATCGCCTGTCGTTATTCTAAAAAAGCACGGAAAAGGTGCAAAAACATTGATATATGGTATGAAACTTTTTGAAACAGCGACATAAATGAGATTTCCTGAGGAAGTTCTGAAGGAGAGGTATTTACGCGTGCAGGAAAAAATCATAGAAAAAGGCCTGGACGCTGCAGTAATAAGAACAATGTCAACGTTCATCTATATTACAGGTATAAAATGGCTTCGACCGAGTCTAATAATCCCGGCGGAGGGAGATCCAACCGTTCTCCTGGCAGATGGTGAAGAAGATGGCTTCAGGGAGATGGCATGGATCAAGAACGTTCTCAGTTACTCCGATGGCAGCCAGCTCATGGGTGAAGTAGTAAAGTATCTGAAAGATCTGAATGCAAAGAAAGTAGGAATGGAGTACGCTGTAGAGCGTGATGCCTTCATCTTCTTCTATGATCTATTCAAGAAATTAAACAGAAACGTTGAAGTCGTCGACATAACGGATATTCTTGACGACATCAAAGTCATAAAGGACAGATATGAGATAGATTACATCATGAAGGCAGGGGAAGTAACAAGAAAAGTTGCCGCTGCACTTGCAGATCTTGTCAGAGAAGGTATGAAGGAAACTGACATAGCCGCCGAGGCATACTACATGTTATACAAGGCAGGTTCTGAAGAGCCGCTTATATATATCAATGCCGGTCCTAATCCGAGAGTCCATTCTGAACCGCTTTCTACCGTAACGATTAGGAATAACAGCATAGTTACAATCACATTGGACGCAGATTTTTCCAGATATTACGTTAACAAAAGCCTGACGATCCCGATCGGCAATCCTGGAGATACCGCTCTAAATGCGATAAAATGCATGGACGAAGCACAAAAAGTGGCTGTTGAGAATACAAGACCAGGAACAAAATTCATCGAAGTAATGGAAAAACTTGATGAAACATATAAAAAATACGATATGCTAAGGTATAGAGTGATAGGATACGCGCATTCCGTGGGCCTTAAACCAGAGGAAATGCCTATAACCACTATCGTTCCTAAGGACAGATTTGTGGAAGTTAAACCATACATGGTACTTGCGCTTGGCCATGCTCCCCTGATGATACCTGGGATCGGATCTGTAAAAATAGAGGAAACCTATGTGGTCGACCCAAGTGGAAACCTCATAAGATGCACATAAGAATTGTAAGAATTTGGCGTTGATTCAGTATTTTTTCCTTGATGTAAAAATTCATCACCGTTATATATAATGATTGTATATTTCAATCATGGTAGAAGAATCTCTGATCGAAAGTTTTGTAAGGGCCTTAGAGGGGACAAAGGGAACAGTCGAATTCTCGTTCGATAATTTAAGCATAAAACTGCCAGGAATGAACGCAAACGTACTGATAAATGGAAAAGTGAATGTAACGGCAATCCCTGTAAATGAAAAAACCAAGCAATGATCAGGATACAGCTCCAGATAAATGTGCCTTGCTATCTGGAACCGTGCATATAAGGATAGATAATTATGAACTGGCAGAGATCAGCATATCGAATAATCATCTAAAGGTTACCTTGAAAGATGCAGAAACCGTGAAAGGCCTTTCCGAAAAAATACACGGTACACTTAAAATGATCAAAATCATTCGTGAACTGTCCTATTCGATGACAAGAAAAGGCATAAAGGTAGAAATCTATGATTCGGACAATATGATTCTTTCCATGGGAGCCGGTGTCCATTCTTTACTTGGAAACTTCGAAATCAAACCTACGAGGATCAGGAAATATCTTTAAGCTAGATATGGTCTGTTCGTAATCATTTTGTTGAGGGGTCACAATCATCTCCTGGAAACCAGCCAGATCCATGCAAGATTTAAAAGATAAACAGTGATACTTGTCCATGCAGAATAGATGGGCAGAGACAAAGTTTGACAGTGATATTGATGAGGTGGTATACGGATCAAGGCTCATAGGTAGCGATCCGGATCTTGTCCTCCACGGTGGGGGAAATACCTCTGTCAAGACAACTGAGAGGGATCATGCCGGCAGAATCATTAGCGTTCTCCGGGTCAAAAACAGCGGTTCGAACCTTGGGACGATAGACAGCAGGGGTTTCACAGGTATAAGGATGGATGACGCTCTTGCGGCCGCAAAGATTGACAAAATGACCGATGAAGCCATGGTGGATTACCTGAAGAAAAGCATGGTTAACCCATCGGAGCCATCACCATCTGTGGAAACCTTTCTGCATGCTTTTTTGCCATACAAGTTTGTCATGCACTCCCACGCCGATGCTATACTTTCAATAACCAACACGGATCTTCCTTCTGATCAGATCGCGAAAATACTCGGCAATGTCGTGGTTCTGCCTTACATACCTCCTGGTTTTACGCTTGCAAAGGAGGTCATGAACTGCTTCAAGAAGGGCATTGACGGCATAGTGCTGAGAAAGCACGGCCTTCTTACCTTCGGCGATACGGGAAAGGAGGCCTACGATAGGCACATAAACATCGTAAGCAGAGCCGAGAATTTCATCAGGGAAAAGACGGACGGAAAATTCTTTAAAGAAGAAATCCCAGCCGTTGAATACAAGAAGATCGCTGAATACATTCCTGTCATAAGGGGTGCGGTATCAAAGAAGAAAAAGAAGATCCTTTACATAGATACGTCCGATGAGGCCAGCCGGATAGCCAGAACGGAAAAGACAAGGGAGATGTGCTCATACGGGCCGGCCACACCTGACATGCTCATCAGGACAAAGTACGACTTTCTCTATCTTGACGATCCATCGAAGGCCGGCGAATACATAGAGAAATTTGCATCGAAATACGCTGAGGAATACGCTGAATACGTAAAGGACTTCGCCATGCACGATCCATATCCTGCGGTTATGGTCATCAGGGGCTTCGGTATAATAACGGCAGGTACAAGCTACAGAGAAGCGAAGATCATCGACGATCTTGCCATACACAGCTTCAGGGTAAACGCAAACGCAGAACAGATATCCAGGCATGAGTTCATATCGAAGCGGGAGGCCTATGCTATGGAGTACTGGCCACTGGAAGAGGCCAAGCTGAAGAAGACCACACACAAGTTCCTTCTTGGATCCATAGGCCTTGTAACCGGCGCAGCCAGTGGAATTGGACTCGAAGCCATGAAGAAGCTTGCCGAGAACGAGTGCACAGTTATCGGATGCGATATTGATCCTTCGATAACCGACCGCTGCAGGGAGGTTGAGGAACAGTATGGAGTCAGGGCGATACCCTTTGTCGTGGATCTATCCTCGGAATCCCAGATCCTGGATATGTTCGGACAGTTTGTGCGTGAGGTTGGCGGCCTGGACATACTGTTCAACAATGCGGGCATACTCAAGAGTTCAAAGATAGTTGAAACAAGCGTAGAGGATCTGGACAGGCATTATGCCATAATAGGAAGGGCTTCATTCATAACCTCCCGTGAAGCAATGAAGATAATGATCTCACAGGGCATAGGCGGAAACATAGTTTACAACATATCAAAGAACCTGACGCATCCTGGGCCGGAGATGGTATCATACGGATCGGCAAAGGCGTTCGCTGCACAGGTATGCCACTATGTTGCAAAGGAAGGCGGCCGATACGGCATAAGAGCCAACATAATAAATCCCGACAAGATATTCAGGGGTTCCAAGATATGGGAGAATGGCGTGCTCGAGGCCAGGGCAAAGGCAAAGGGCCAGACCGTTGAAGAGTACGTGACCGGAAACCTCCTTAGGAGGGAGGTTTTGCCATCGCATGTCGCGAACATGCTCCTTGCCATGGTGAACGAAGATATCTTCGGAGCTACCACCGATGCCATGGTTCCGGTGGACGGTGGCATCCTCTGAATTTCATTTTTTTATTTCGTGTTCCAAGCGCTCGCCCGTTCATGCGATGCCCAGATTGCGCAGGACTCTGTATGCCGTTGCTATATCCTCCAGGCCGATGCCCATCGATTTGAACACCGTCCTCCTTAGGCCAGAGAACTCGCCATACCTTCCTGCTATTTCCCTCAGCTCCACTGGTTTTCCTCCAAACTTCACGTATTCGGATATTTCGGCGCTCTCTACCATTGACTGATCGTAGTGCTCCGTGACGACCAGGTCCGCATCATGAAGAACCTCATACTCCGCCTCTCTCCTGTTCATGTAGTTTGATCCGGCGAGGTTCACATGGTATTCATCGCCCAAGTATTTTCTCAATATCACGGGCGACGTGCTGTTTGTGATGGATGACACGGTATCCGCGTCAGATAGAGCTGCCTCTGCATTGTCAACAGGCCTTATATCTACTCCGAATTGCTTTGACATGCGTGAGGCAAAATCCTTCGCATGATCGTAGTTGCGTGAGTATACTCTTATGGACTGCGGATGTGAAACCGTGATCATGCCCTCAAGCTGTGTCTCGGCCTGAAAGCCAGATCCTATGATCGTGAAGTTCTCCACGTGTGGATGCAGAATGCTAGTTGCATACGCGGTGACGGCTCCGGTTCTCATCTGGCCGAGCCTGTTCGCCTCCACGATTGCGATCAGGTCATTGTTCCTTGAATCGAACAGAGTTACCACAAATCTTGCCCCGTTTCTGGAGGCAGAATATGTCTTGTGCCCCAGGATGTGGTATTTTTCCATCGATGCCGGCATGGTGTTGAGCACAGAACCCTCGGAGAACGTCCTGACCCTTGTATTGGAAGATGCCCTGCCAGCCCTGTATTCTTCAAATGCCTCTCTTATTGCATCGATCGTATCCTTCATGGTCAAGTTTGAGCGGACCTCTTCCTCATTTATATAATACATACCATCATAATGCATCATAACGATTAATCAGTTGCGATCTGAAATTTTTGCCAATTTTTATTAATTAATAATAAATATGGCAGATATGACCGATCAGCTACCGGAAGTCAGGAAATCACATCCTTACGTGATGTACGAGATGATGAAAGACATACCGAACGGCATTGACAGAACCCTCTCCTCAATGCAGAATGCGGATCTATCGTTTATTGGCGATGATCTGATCTTTCTTGGAAACGGGACAGCCTACCATTCGGCATACGTTGGCAGCCAGATACTGGACCGGGTTTCAAAGAGGCATGCGGTTGTGCAGGCCTATGAATACCTGAATTACATGCAATCCAATGCAGCCACCATTGCCATATCGCATACGGGAAAGACCAAGAGCACCGTCGATGCCGTCATCAAGGCAAGGAAGACGGCCAAGACCGCCGGAATAACCCACTATGCTGATTCGCCTCTTTACAATTCGGTGGATTATCCCATTGCCATAGCGGATGAGGACAAATCCCTCTGCAATACGAAGGCCTTCTTCAACAATGCCTTCGCCTCGCTCTACATTGCGGATTATTACGGGAATCTCTCCTACGATATGAAGAATCTGAGATCCGAGATAGCAAAGCATGTTGGGAAGGATGATCCGGAGATGAGATCCGCTGCCGAGGAACTTGACCAGATAGATGACATCTTCGTGCTTGGTTCTGGCTTCAATTTCCCCGTTGCCAGGGAGGCCGCACAGAAGATCAAGGAGGCGACGCACATCCACGCGGAGGGCATCGAATTCGAAGAGTTCAACCATGGATGCACCGCCGTGATGGATGAGAACACCCTTGTAATACTCATAGAGGGCGAGAAGGACAGGGCAAGGGGAGATCAGATAGCGAGAGCATCCCGCTACGTCGGATCGAAGACCCTTGCTATCAACGGTGTTGGGGACATAAGCGTCTACAACGATCCGCAGGATGACCTGTCCGCAGCATTCCTGAACACGCTTGACCTGTACTACCTTGCCTACTATCTGGCAGTGCGCAGAAACATAAACCCGGACATGCTGAGGTTCGAGGACAGGAGATACAGGGACTACGACAGCGTCGTCTTTCCTCCAGGAGAACACTGAATCCGTAGGGATATCGTTTATTGAAGCATCGGATCCTGACCATTCGAGGATGAAAATCCGTCCGTACGGATGTATTTCACAGAAACTCGGTGCAGCGATACAAATACGTGTGATTCAATCACGATGAAGCATACGTCGTCTCTGCGGCTTGTTTAGGATTGCGATCGCATCGCATATCAGGATCAATTGAATTTCCAATTTCGGAAAAGCTCGTATATGCTGTCAAAAGTTGAGTTTTCTGTGCCTCAGAATAATTAATAACGTTTCCATAAATTTTCCATTTTCGCAGTCTGTACGAGATATTTATATATCCGTTGGCAATGTAAGGTTATCCTTACGGTGCTAGAATGAACATTGAAATAGCGAAGCCGGCGAACATCCACAGGATACTGTCCAGAATCGGGCCAGCATGGATAGTCATGATGGCCGATGTTGACGTTGCAAGCGTCATAACTGGGCTTCAGTCTGGCGCCGCATTCGGCTACAGGATGATCTTCATCATGATCATACTGATACCCCCGCTCTTCATAGTCCAGAACGCAGCCGGCTACCTTGGCATATTCTCCGGCATGGGAATGGGCGAGGCCGTTAGGACAAGATACGGAAAGAAGCTTGCCATGCTGGCAGCAGTGCCCATGGCCTCTACCGATGTTCTTTCGTACATAGCGGAATACAGCGGTATGGCCATCGGCCTATCGCTGATCGGCATCCCGCCGATAATCTCAATACCAATCATATTCGCCATCCACAATGGGATAATAATGGCCGGCAGGTACCACAGGATAGAACGTGTTCTCCTTCTGATCTCGCTCGTGCTTGTTATATCCATAGTATCCAGCGCGGTCATGATGAGGCCTTCGCTGATCGATATAGTGCGCATAGGCCTCAATCCGCTGCAGCCATACACGAACAGGCAGTACGAAACGCTGCTGATAGCAAATATAGGCGCCGTCATAATGCCATTCATGATATTCTACCAGGCAGGCGCCAGCGTCCAGAAACACATGATAAAGGAGGATATCAGGATAAGCAGGAACGAAACTGCGGTAGGTTCCATCGTGAGCGAGATCCTCATGGTTATGACCGTTATAGCAGGAACATTCATAGGTGGATATGCCACTGATCCCGCGCTTCTGGATCGGGCGCTGAAACCGTTTGGCAGCCTTGCTCCATATATAATGGCAGCTGGTTTCTTCACTGCCGGTTTCCTAGCGCTCATCGTAATCTCGCTGGCATCGACATGGGGTATCGCTGAGGCACTCGGATGGAAATTCCACAGGCACGGAAGATACCTGATAAGGAAGGGGGATCTGAGCGAACCGGAAATGGAATCGGCCAGAAAGAACATGATATCCGACAGAAGAAAGTTTCTGATACTATACATGACTGAAAGCATACCGGCTGCAGTGATAGCCATCCTGGCCTCATCCTATCTTCTCTCGCTTGTCATCGATCTGATGATAGTCTTCGTCATAGTTCTGGCACCAGTGGGACTGCTCCTGGGCCTTTTGGTATCCGATGCCAGGGTTATGAAGGGGAACCCGATGAAGAAATGGTACATGGCCATATACTGGATAACACTGGCAATAATAGAATCCGCTGGGGTTTACAGCCTCATAATGTCCATGTGAAGGTATTGGCAATTACTCCAGCGCCATCTCCTTCACTTTTTTGAGAAGATCAACGAAGTCGCTTCTCTTCAGCTTTCCCGTGTTCACGTTCCTCGGGCTCGGATGGTATGAGCACACCACCCTGATGCCGTTCATACTGTAAACGGCGCCATGCACAAATCTGTACCTCGATCTCGGCTCCGCGGGATCGGCAATCAGGCGAACAACTGCCTGCAGAGCAATCTGCCCCAGGACAAGTATGACCTTAAGGTTCTTCATGAAACCGATCTCCGATCGAAGGTAGACAGAGCAGTTCTCGATCTCTTCCGGCAGTGGCTTGTTGTCTGGCGGTACGCACTTGACTGCTGCGGTAATGTAAGCATCGTAATATATGAGGCCATCATCCCTTCTTTCCGATGTTGGCTGATTTGTTATACCGGCTTCATGCAGGCAAGACACGAGAAAATCAGAGCTCTTATCGCCGGTGAACACCCTTCCGGTTCTATTTCCACCTGATGCCGCAGGAGCAAGACCAACTATGAGCAGACGACCATTTATATCGCCGTATCCCGGAACTGGCCTTGCCCAGTAGGTCTCGCCCCTGAAACGCTTATCCCTTCCAACAACCGCTTTTCTGAATTCCACAAGCCTGGGGCATCTTTCGCAAGCTATGAGGCGATCGTTCATCTCCCTGATGTCTGCCCACCGATCCTCGCCCTGCATGAGCCATCACTGCATGTCGAACCAGCCGCCCTTGCTTCCGTATTTGACCTTCGGATCGCCGAGATAGCCGTTTATGACCATCTGCTTGAGCGATACGGGCGGTATGAACTGCGGATCTCCGGTCTCTTCCCTGAGGTACTCCGCTATGTGATACACCGTATCTATGCCTATTATGTTCATCAGCTCGAACGGACCCATGGGAAAACCGAAGGCGAGCTTCGCCATGGTATCTATGTCCGCCTTCGTTGCAATGTTCGCCTCGTATGACCTTATGGCGGCCAGCAACCACCCCTCTATGAATCTAGTTGTGAAGAAGCCAGGAACGTCTGCAACGACAACTGGCGTTTTCCCGATCCTGCGTGAAAAATCAACGACAGTGCTGATCGTGTCTTCAGAGGTCATCTTCGCCCTAACAACCTCTATAAGCTTCATGATGCCTGCTGGATTGAACCAGTGCATTCCGATTGCCCTGTCCTTCTTCTTCAGATCCTGGGCAATCTCGGCTATGGTTATACCGGATGTGTTTGATGCTATTATGGCATTCTCACTCACATTTTTCTCTATATCGATGAAGACCTTTCTTTTCAGATCCAGGTTCTCCGGAACGGCTTCCACTACAATATCGGCGTCTGAAAGTGAACCATAACTTGTTGATGTGCGTATTTTTCCCATTATCTTATCGACTTCTGATTCGGTCATTGTGCCTTTCTTGACAAGGTTCATGAGGCCATAACGCCCCTCCTTTATGCTGCGAACAGCGTTTGCCAGTATATCATCCCTCACATCTATTATAGTCACGGGGTAACCAGATCTGGCGAAAACCTGGGCTATCCCCTGCCCCATAACACCACTACCCACAACAGCCGTAGTCCTGATATCCATAATCTTTCAGTGTTAACCTTCATAAAAATTTAATGGAAAAACAGCAGTAATGTAAAGATCGCCAATAGGATGGAATGGGGTGCGGGGATGCCCTCACAGAAAATGCAATGCGTACTCGTTCTGATAAACTATACCTTCATGCTGACATACTCTCCTCGCTAAAGCTTCGGAGGTTCTAAGGTCCCCGTCGTTCCCGGGGTTGCCTCTTCAGGGGTATCAGTGCTCCCCTTGCATGCATCACTGTCTGCATGCAATCGACCTGTGCCTTCCATCAAAGGAGGACGCACCGCTATATTGAACGAGGCGTTGGCGTCGGCATGGTCAACGTGCCCGCACCTCGGGCACTCAAATGATTTGTCCTCCCTAATACCTATGTATCCACACCTAGAGCACTCTTTCGATGTGTATCTAGGATCAACATAGGTTAAGGGGATGCCGTTCATTTTAGCTTTATACTGTATGAAGAATTCGAGCTGGTAGAACGACCATGAATTCAGGCCATATTTGAACGGCTTTGTGTGTTTTTTGTTGCTTCTTATTCCGTTGAGTTTCTCAAGTTTTATTCCTGCATTCTCCCCTTGTGCTATCTCAACTATCTTCTTCGAAACTTTGTGGTTCAAGTCTCTGACTATTCTGCTCTCTCTGTCTTTAATTTTTTTCAGTAACTTGTATTTCTTCTTCTTTTGCAATTTCTTTCTGATTGCTTTGTATTTATTGTGTATGTGCTCTGCTTTTTTCCCCAATTTCCATATTTTACCTGTCTGAGGATCTGCAACAACAGCAATATGGCCTGTGGCGTTCCTGTCTATGCCTATCCACTTTTTAGGTTCAATCATCTTCTTTTCGGGTATATTTACCGATACGTATGCGTAGCATTCATCGATCTCGATCTGGTTTATCTTCTCGAAATCGTTTCTGAACATGTATGTGAGGGTCAGTTTCAGCGACGGGATATATATTTCCCTTTTTTCTTTATCAACTTTAATGCCCTGATTCGGTACCGTAAGCTTAACACTCTTTACCTTCTTTATTTGTTTATTCCTCGAATATTTTCTCAGTATCTGGTTCGCTATAATACTCTTCAGTCCGAACTGCTTAACATCTTTTGATGATAGCGTGTGCGTTTTTACTGCAAATTCAGCTATCTGTTTTGCCTTCTTCAGTTCCGCAGAAAAATCCCTTCCATGCTTGATTTTGAATGTTAATATCATTTTCCCTTCTGATCCTCTATGTATTTTTGCACAACTTCAAGCGTTACTGCGCCAACAGAGGATATGAATTTTGAATGCGTCCACAATGTGGGTAATCTTTTCCTCAGCTCCGGGAATTCCGCCCTCAGAACACGTGACGTGTACCCCTTGATCCTGTTCACGACATGGTATACACCCATTCTCGGATTAACGTCTATGAGGAGATGCACATGGTCAGGCATCACCTCCATTTCAAGGATTTTGTACTGATATTCGTTCTGTTTCTCAAGGATCAACTCTTTCAGCCTTTTATCAATACCGTCCACTAGGACTTTTCGCCTGTATTTTGGGCAGAATATGACATGGTATTGGCAACTATACACCAGATGTGGTTCGTGGTGGTATTCCTTTTCTACATTACTTATTTCCATATATCGAATATCATATACTATTATCATACATATACTCTTCCGCAATTCATCTCCTCTCTGAAGATCGGAGCTTTCTTGCTATTTCTTACGTAATTTTATGGGTCAGCTTACAGTATAATTTGTGAAGAAAAGTCTTCTGCCTATGATCCACTCTCTCAGAAATTGAAGAACTGCCCGCATGTCTTCCACCGTTAAATGATGAATGACGCGCGCAGTTTCCATCATCCTTCAAATAATTAAGAATCAGTATAACTCATTTCTCTTCGCGCATCTTAACTATCTTCTTGGTCTCCTGCACCTCATTGTCTGGAACGTCTTTATATGTGAGCCACCAGGCGTATCCCTTGAACTCCTTCAGCCTGCCCGTTGCATCCTTAACGTTCTTCGGAGCCGGGTTGAGCATTTTCTCGCCGATAAGTTCATTGTATGGCCAGTTTGCCGGCATTGCACCTCTGTACTTATCAGACATCTGCAGCGCCTTTATTGCCCTGAGAAGTTCGTCAACATTCCTGCCAATTTCAAGTGGGTAATACATTATGAGCCTGACCGTAGAATTCGGATCCACTATGAAAACCGCGCGCACTGTGGATGTGGATGACTCTGCCTGTATCATCCCGAGTCGTGTCGCAACACGTCCCATGGAATCCCCAATTATGGGGAACGGCACCTCTATCTTCAGATTATCCCTGATCCAGTTGACCCACTCTATGTGGCTTATCGTGCTGTCAACCGAAAGCCCAATGAGATCGGTATTGATCTTCTGGAAATCCTCAAACCTTCGTGCAAAGGAGTAGAACTCAGTCGTGCATACTGGTGTGAAATCACCGGGATGGCTGAAGAGCATGAACCACCTACCCTTGTACTGATCGGGAAGCTTCATGCTTCCATGCGTTGTCTCCACGGTCATCTCAGGAAATTTCTCTCCTATCAGCGGAAATTTATTCTCATCTGGCATATTTTCACCTGACAAAAATAGTCCGTATTGCTATATATCCTTTCTCAAACTGAGACGACTTACAACAATTTCTGATCCTGGTCTACTCGAGAAACCGTATCTAGCATATAAATGAGCAAAAATTCATTCCTCTATGCTGTCTTCAATGATCCCCAGATCTGTCAGGATCTCGATCACTTCAGATTCGCTGAGGCCGGTATTCCTGGCGGTTTCCTTGATGCTCAGAGTGTCAAGATACACAGTCACGACCTCTCTGGCAAGTCCGTCATCATCATCGATGTTCTCCTTTATGGCTGTGATGATGCTGTCCTTCTGCTTTATCAGATCTGTCCTTCTCCTGGTAAGATCATCTATTTCCTTATTGATTTCCCTCAGCCTTTTCATGGCATCCGAGATTCCATCAAGCCTGACTGAAGATGCATCTATCGGCAACCGCCTTATATCGAAAAAATTGCGGCCGTAATCTATGAAAACTGATGAGAATCCAGAGGGCAGGTAAACCTTCCGCTTTGCACCGAGATCGCTCGGTACGAATCCGATGCTGGTCACCAGGTTAGCCCTCTCCAGCAACTCCAGCTGCTTCAGAATAGCCTGCTGGCTGAGGCCGATGCTCTTGCTCAGCTCAAGAGCATAGGATCTCTCAAGCTGGGTGAGCATCCTTATGATCTCCCGCCTCGTGGAATTTTCGATGGCCGAAATAAAAAGATCGATGTCGTCCATCATTCTATCGATACTTTCCTGCCACTGCCTTCCTTGCTTGTGGCCTTTTCAACGGTGACATCGAGGAGACCGTTATTGAATTTAGCGGTCGCCGTCTCTGGCTTCAGCTTGTAGTCGAAGTCTATGCTCTTGTAATACTTCCTCTGGTCTTCATCCACGTTGAGCGTTATGTTGTATTCAGAGATCTTCAGGTCTATGCTGTCCTTGCTGACGCCCGGAAGCTCGAATGTCACGTACACCTTCTTGTCATCGTCATTTATGTCCGTTATCGGTTCTCTAACGCCGCGCTCTATAGGCCTCGCCCCCCTGGTTATGCCAGGTACATTACCGAATTCCTGGAATATAGGCTTTCCGTCGGAGCCAATTCTGTAGGTAAATCCGTACACATATGGTTCGGACATGCTCATGTTCGGATCGTTGAGTATCCTGTTCCATATCCTCATCAGCCTGTTGTTGAGGGACTTTATGTCGATACCGAAGTCCTTGAAGAATTCATCGAACATGTCATCCCAATCATCAAATTCGTCTTTCTTTGCCATATTCACCACCTACTTGTCAACTTTTGGTTGACAACCTTATATTAAAAATAAATATTTAAGCTTTTCTAATCTTTGATGGCCACCAGTTCCACTTCTTCATCAAGAGCATCACCGCAGGTACGAAGAATGGCCAGCTAAGGAATGTATCTATGAGAACGCCTATTGCCAGACCCCCACCTATCTCCTCTATGAGCTGCAGGTCGCTGAAGTATAACGAACCGAATGTTACAAACAGCAACGATCCAAGCGTCACGATTATGCCACCGTTCTCCCTTATGCTGGTGGTTATCGCCTCTTCATCCGTCATTCCCTTCATTACACCCTCTCTGGCACGTGTTATCATGAATATATCATAATCCAGACCTACGGCTAGAAGCGTCACGAAGGTGAACATGGGCATGAATATTATTATCGGCAGATGGTAGATGTAGTAGACAATCCAGTATATCAGCATGAGACCAACGATGACAGATGCAAGTACCATGAGTATCAGCCTCAATGGCGTGAATACTGAGCTCAGCTGCACGGCAAGTATTACGAAGATCGAGGCTGCGAGTATCGGTATCATCTCCTCGAATGTGTGCAGGGTATGGCTGTATGCGGCATCCAAACCAGCAGTAAGGCCCCCAACATAGAACGTGATGGAATTACCCATGTACGATGATATCTTCGATGGGAGAGAATTTATGAAGGATGTGGCGGCATTTGACCAGCTTATGTTCGACAGCTCGAACTCCACCATTACGTAGTGCGGATCACTCCCGATGAAGGTATTGATCTGCGATCTGTAAGTGGAAACGTAGTTAGATGGGAGTTTATCTATATTGACATACTGCCCGTATGGATAGGTTGGCCCATAGACCTTGGCAACTCCACTTAGGCCGGCTATCATGTTCTCCAGCTTCGTGATCTGGTTCATCTCGGATGCATTGTAAGTGCCGTTAACTATCACTGGGCTGTTGAACTTCAGGATAACGAAGCTTTCGAAGAACAGATCACCATGGAAGCTCTGATTCACAATCACCGCGGATTGAATCCCGCTGCTGGGAGGTATGAGGCTGAAAACATTCATGTTCGTGGGCGTAGATGCATATACGTACAGTGCACCGAATGCCACGATAACGAATATCACAACAATTTTCTTCTTGTTTCTGAGTACTACGCTGGATATCTTCTCCATCGTGGTCTCCATGGGTATATTCCTGTTTCTTGCCGGCCAGAATGTGCGGTATCCCAGTCTCTTGAACACCGCGATGAGGAACGTGTTGGCCAGCATGATGGAGACCACAACCCCCACTGCGTTGGTTATACCGGCATCGCTGAATATGGGTACCTTGAAAAGATAGAGTACTATATATGATAATGCAACCGTAATTCCTGACGTGAAAACAGCGTGTCCAGCCCATTTCGATGATTCTGGTATTGGATCACCGCCATTCCTGTAAAGCTCCCTTCTGTATCTGGACATTATGTATACGACGTAATCGCTGGTCAGCCCCAGGAGCAGGATGAGGAGCAACGTTGGTGTTACGAATGATACAGATGCATGCAGAGCATAGCGGTACAGAATATCGTTCAGACCGAAGGAGATTATTGAGGACATGAGGAAGAGACTAAATGGAAGGAACGCTGCAACTGGTGACCTGAAGAACAGCCCAACAATGAGTATAGACAGGACTATACCTATGATCAGTGCCCTGACCAGACCGGTCATTACCTCCTGCTCTATCTGCTGGCTGAGCACATCGGTTCCTGCCGTGTAATATATTCCATCAACAGGCTTAACTGAAACATACGAAGCCGCTATCTTGTTCACTGAGTTAAGGGTTGATATGGTGTAATTCTTGTTTAAGGTGAAGGCGAATATCTCCGTTGTATTACCGTAGCCCACCAGGGAACCCATAACATACTGTGACGGAATAACGGGGTATTGCTGAAATGTCTCGTCGTAAATTGTGCTGTTCACTGTGCTGTTGATGTAAGAATCGTTTGTATTCCCGTTATTGAGCAGATCAGAAAGATATGGTTCGAGATACTTCAGATTTAGTGAAACGAGCGGGTTTCCATTGAACTGATAAATGGTGCCATTGTAAATTTCCGAGGAAGTGAGATCCACTATTTGAGCATAATTCGCTTCGAACGACACATTGACAATTTTATGCACGAAGTCGCGTACAGTCAGGTTCAGATTTGATATCACCGTGGAATAGTTGGAGAGCCCAGGAACAATGGCATTTACCGTAAAATTCTCAGCAAATGGCCTGTAAACGGACATGTTGTCAAAATCGATCAGGGTAAGGTTGCTATCAACAGCCATTATCTCTGAAGAAAGGAAGGCGCTGCTACTTTTCACCGATTGAGAAATTATTTCTGAGGTAGAATTCACAGCCGAATTTGCTATTTCTGAAATCTTAGTAGTATTTCCAGGAGTTAGCGTTTTATTCATATAGGTCGAAAATGAGGACAGATATATCGGCGACAGACTAGCGTATGGAGATTCGGCGAATTTTTGCATAACAAGGCTTGCATTCTGGTATCCTGCTTTTTCCGGATCGGATAAATTATAACCTGATTCTAGCTCTTTCGTGAAATTCATAACGTAAGCAATGGCAGGAACAAAGAGAAAATCGGCGGTAGCGGAGAGGCTCTGATTCAGCTTGGTAGCCTCATTATAAAGGTTAACATTGATCTTGTAAATTCCGGACAGCTCCTTTCCGAGGGATAGCGAAACAGATTTCAATGTGTCATTTTCCACCGTTATTATGCTAGATGCATTGGCTCTGTAGCCATTCCTGTTAAGATACGATAGTATTGCACCCTGCATACCCATCAGCGCATGAAGCGACGTAATGGTATCGATGCTTGTGTTGTTTGTAACTATAACAAAGGATGAATCGTTGGAAGTGTTGAAATACTGTGATTGTAGGTTCGATGCAATGTTAGCAGGCGAATTTGGCGGTACTATATCACTAGCAATGTTGTAACTTGTATCAGAAAAGAGTGCCGGTGCGAACGGAGCAAGAATAACTAAGACTACAATCCATGCAATTATGACGGCAGCGCTGTGTTTTGCAGAAAATGTACCGATCCTTCGGAAAGTATTCTCAAACACAGCACCTGAATTTAATTTAACTAATTAAGAATTTAGCAATGAAGATCAACCTTTATCAACGTCAGCGTTATATTCGAAGCATGACAGAAAGCAAGGGTTTTCTCAGACTGGCATGGGCAAGAGACCACATGCCCGTCATAGCGGAAATAAGGAAGAGGTTTCAGGCTGAAAAACCATTCAAGGGCATAAAAGTGGCCATGGCCCTGCATGTTGAGGCAAAAACGGGCATATTCGCTCTATTGCTGAAAGAGGGCGGTGCAGAAGTAAAGATGGCCTCCTGCAACCCGCTCAGCTCCGACGATTCCGTTGTACAGAGCCTCAAGGAGGATTATGGGATGCCGGTCTTCGCCAGAAAGGGCGAGACCAGCGAGGAGTATTATGAATACCTCCATAGAACGCTGGATGTCCAGCCGGACATAATAATAGACGACGGAGGCGATCTCACGAAGATTGTGCATACTGAGAGGAAGGATCTGGCGAAGAACATATTGGGTGGAAACGAGGAAACGACCACAGGAGTGCAGAGGCTCAGGGCCATGGAGAGATCCGGCGTCCTGCTCTTCCCTATGTTCGATGTTAACGATGCAAACATGAAGCACCTGTTTGACAACAGGTATGGTACAGGACAGAGCACGCTGGACGGAATTATGAATGCAACTAACCTGCTTATAGCCGGAAGGACTGTGGTTGTGGCAGGGTACGGATACTGCGGCCGCGGAATAGCGATGAGGCTCAAGGGCATGGGGGCTAACGTCATAGTTACCGAAATAGATCCCATCAAGGCAAACGAAGCCATAATGGATGGTTTTCAGGTCAGGAGGATGAACAATGCGATCCGGGACGCGGACATGGTAATAACCGCGACGGGCATGAAGGATGTTGTCAAGTATGAGGACGCGCTGGTTGCAAAGAAGAACATCGTTCTGGCCAATGCCGGCCATTTCAATAACGAGGTGGCCGTGTCCGAAATAGAAAAAAGATCGCTTGAAGTGAATGAAGTCCGTGAATTCGTGAAGAGATACAGGCTCGAAAATGGGAACACGGTGGACATAATAGCAGATGGAAGGCTGGTCAATCTGGCCGCTGGACAGGGGCATCCAGTTGAGATCATGGATCTGAGCTTCGCGCTGCAGGCCCTTACCGCTGAATACCTGGTCAAAAACCATGATAAGCTTGAGAGAAAGGTTTACCCTGTTCCGGCAGATATAGACAGGTACGTCGCAGAGATAAGGCTGAAGCAGTTCGGAGGCGAACTGGATCAGCTGAATGAAGAACAGATAAAATACCTGAACTCATGGGACGAGGGGACTTAACCTCATCCCTTCTCTATGTATTGAAATCCAGTGTAGGGAACAAGTACATCAGGTATCCTTATTCTGTCGCCTTCCTGGAAGTTCTCCATTATGGCTACCAGTATCCTAGTCGTCGCTATCGCCGTGCTGTTGAGCGTGTGGACGAATCTATTCCCTTCGCTGGTCCTGTACTTTATATTCAGCGATCTTGCCTGATAGTCCGTGTCGTTTGAAGCCGACACTATCTCCCTGAACTTGCCTTGAGCCGGGAACCAGGCCTCTATATCGTACTTCTTTGCCGCTAGCCGGCCGAGTTCTCCCGAGCACACGTTGACGACCCTGTATGGTATTCCCAGGCTCCTGTATATGGCTTCAGCATTGCCGAGAATCTCCTCAAGGAAATCCCACGAGTCCTCCGGCTTGCAGAAAACGAACTGCTCTATCTTGTTGAACTGATGTACACGGAATATACCCTTTGTATCCTTTCCATGCGCACCGGCCTCACGCCTGAAGCATGCCGATATACCGGCCACCCTGAGAGGCAGATCCTTCTCCTCAAGGAACTGGTTTGAGAGCATCGCTGCTATGGAATGCTCCGAAGTTGCTATAAGGTAAAGATCTTCACCCTCGATCTTGTAAAGGGTATCCTTGAACGTCTCCAGATCCGTAGCGCCGCGCATGCTCTCCAGATTCAGCATATAGGGGGGTTCCACTATCGAAAACCCTCTCTGCGAAAGGAAATCCACCGCATAGTTCTCAAGCGCCATTTCCAGCTTGAGCAGCCTGTTCTTGATGAAGTAGAAACGCGAACCCGATATTCTAGCCGCGCTCTCGAGATCGATGACGTTCAGGTCCAGGCCAAGATCCACATGGCTCTTTGGCCTCTCATCCAGAACTTCGTAATCTTGGCTGTTTCCTGAATTCTTTTTGAACTCCTCGATATCATCCCGGAATACCTTCGCGTGCCCGACATATCTGACCAGCTGATTATTCTCATCACCAAAGCAAACAGGTACGCTTTCATGGACAAGATTGGGGATGGTCCACAGTATCCTGTCCCTCTCCTCCTCGATCTTCTTCAGTTTATTTTCAAGATCTGAAATTCTGGCGTTTATATCCTCAACCGCTTTCTTCTCTGCTGAAGCGTCTCCGTTATTCTTTATGAGTTCTGCAATCTTCCTCGTCTCCCTATTCTTCTGCGATCTCAATCCGTTCAATTCCCTGTTTATGGATCTCCACTCCTCATCAAGCCTGAAGAAATCCTCAACCGGTGCCTTATCCACCCCCCTGTATTCGCAGTTTTTCTCAAACAGTTCTCTATTGGATCTCAGGAGCTTTACGTCTATCATTGCAAACTATATTTTAATTATATATATAATGGAAATCATACCTTCATTTGACCAATTTCATTCGATCCGTTTCCATCAATCAGCGTCTTGACGCGCTCTGACTGATTTTCTGTCCGTTCTCTCGTTGGATCTTGCACTGGGCTTTCTGTAGCCGAAGACAAGGAGCCAGACCACCGGAAACAGATCTATTATCACGGCACCGATGATACCGTACCTGTAGATTGAAAACTGCCAGTATGGCGCCGGTTCAACGACGACAGGGATGATCGAGTGCCAGAATGAATATGAAATTGCGTAGAGTGGCGCCCCTATGAACGTTAGCCCCATGAATGTTATCAGGGCCTGGATGTTTCCGGATCCCATCCTCCACTCCATGCTGTAGGTGCAGTTGAAAGCAAGGCCCATGCCAAGACCGAATATGAAGCCCCCCAGAACCTGATAGAGGACGCTCTGGTTCTGATCAAAGAAGAAGTTTGTGCGCATGTGGAGGCCGAATATGGTCACCTGTGCAAGGATGGATACGGTTAAAAGCGATACAGCAACGAGCCTGATCATCTGCCTGTCTTTTGACTCTCCGATCGTTTCCCTGAATGATGTCTGGAAACACAGTGATCCGAGATATCCCACGGATCCGATCACAAGACCGAAGATAAGCCAGATCCTGACCATCGGATCTGGAAAGAGGTAGATCAGCAGGACCAGTAGTGCGATCACTGCAGCGAGAATGGAATACTGTATCCCCCTTGAAGGCCATATGAAAGATGGCCTTGGTTTAGCGGATGAAAAGAACCCGGCGGTGCGCCTGTGCCTTGACAGCACCACAATGGTGTATATTCCCGATATCATGGCCAGAAAGAATGGAAAGGCCCAGAAACTCCCAGTGGCGAAGCCTGAATAGAAATCACCTATATTGCAGCCCCCAGCCATCCTCGTTCCGTATCCGATGAGAACACCCCCCAGAAGCGCCTGTATGGCCAGATTGCGGTTGGGAACCTGCCTTATTGAGAATTCGCCCCTTGAAAGGGAGGCGATCAGCGATCCCAGTATTATCCCGAAGACCAGGAACCATGTGAATGCCTTATCCAGGACCGGTATGGGATAAACGTGGTAGTAGGCAAGGCTGGACACGTGCAGGCCGAACAGACTCCAGAAGATGCCACCCATCTGGCTTTCAGCTCCAGTTACGCCCCACCAGAGAGCCTGCCCGCTTATTATGTACGATAGAACTGCGAGTGCAAAACTGGCCAGGGCCAGTATGACCGCATACAGATACATTGTGTTGAATTTCATAATATAAAATACGAAATAGAGAGAATTATCTTTTCTTCTATGCAAAAAATGCACATATAGAACAATTTTTATGTGAAATTGATCACCGCCAATGAGGCCTATAACGGAAATTTACATCATAAAGAAATGATAGATACAGTCATGAAATGGCTATTTCGGCAAATTATAGGCTTTACATTAAAAAAGGCTTTAAAACGGTTTCCGCATCATAGTCCAATCGGAATATTTTAAATATCTTTCAACTAAAATATTATAAATGAACAGGCGTCAGTGATTTATTTCAAAAGTTTAACTAATATTTCTTTACGGATTTCGATCAATGATGATAAAAGGTTTATATAAATTATAAATCTCCCCATTGAAATGTCAACTAATCTCAGAAGAATTCAGAAGATAAAGGGAGGAAGCTACATAGTGTCTCTGCCGTCGGACTGGGTTAGGGACAACGGCCTCGATGTGACCAGAGAAGTCGAGGTCTTTGAATCCTCAGGGATAATAAAGATAAGGCCGAAGAAGGATTTCAACTCAGAGAGGGTTATAGAATATACAGACGAGGAGACGGCCGAATATCTGATCTCCGTCTACTATATGCAGGGAATGACAAAGATATCCCTGCAGTCCAAGGACGTCATCTCAAGGGACGTGAAGGACAGGATAAAGATGCTTCAGCTACAGCTTCCAGGATTGAACCTGAAGGAGGAAACATTCAATTCTCTTGTATTTGAGGTCGATGAAGAGATACTCAAGGTGCAGGATTCTTTCTTCGACTTTTCAAACAAGGCCCTGTCCATACTCAAGGATGTGACCAAGGTCATTGAGACGCCGAGGGAGGACATGAAGCAGGATCTGACGTCCAGATGCCTTGCACTGAACTCCGACTACTACAAGCTGATCAGGAGCATAGCCCTGACGGTGCAGCGCGATGACAAGTACAAGCTTGACGTCCCGATAAAGGACATAATACTGTATGCCGTGGCATCCAGGGATCTCGGCAGGTTCATAACGCACACCAGGTTGCTGATAGGCAACATAAAACAGGAGGACATGAAGCTCAGGGATGAGGTACTTCTTCTCATAAATACGATGGAGAACATAATAAGCATGTTCAAGACTGAGGACATAAACATGGCACCGAGAATAAGGAGAAACGCCCATGAGATACTTCAGAACCTGAAGAGTTCATCCGAATCAAACAAGGAACTTGAGAGAATGACTGGATACGCCCTGGCACTCATGGACGACGCAGTGCACAAGGCCGTGCACATATAAAATTGGAATATTTTATTTTTTAACTTTTTCCTTCAGCAGCTTTATGAAGGCCCTCATCCACTCAGGATGATCTGGCCATGCTCTGGCTGAAACCAGATTGCCGTCTATGACTGCGGCTCCATCTACGAACTGGCCACCGGCAATTGCAACATCTGGTGCCAGAGCAGGATATGCCGCTGTTGTCCTTCCTTTGAGCACACCGGCTGCGGCCAGCGCCAGCGGTGCATGGCATAGTTCTGCCACAGGGCTGTGCTTCTCAAAAAAGTATTTCACTATTCGTATGAAGTCCTTGTCGTTCCTTATGTATTCCGGAGCGCGGCCTCCAGGTATTATCAGGGCATCGTATTTTGACGGATCTACGTCCTTGAATGCAAGATCTGCCTGAAGCTTGTATCCGGGTTTCTCCGTATACGTGTCGAAGCCTTCCTCGAAATCATGGACAACGAGCTGAATCTTCTTCTTTTCAGGCGCAGCCACATCGACCTCAAAGCCCTCCTCCTTCATCCTCTGGAGAGGATACATCACCTCGAGCGATTCTCCGGCATCTCCTGTCAGAATGAGTACTCTTACCATGGCTATCAGAAAACTATGAAACCACGTTATTTATACGTTGCGGATATCGCAAAACCAATTTCCGCCCAGTAAAAACAGTACCGTTTTGCGATGGAATATGAAAAATTTATTTTGATTCCGAAGCAACGGCCAGGCGTCTCTGATTCGCCATCGCAATCTGATCAGAATCCGATCCTCTTCTCCACGGAATGGCCCTGAGGCATCTCACCGTTATGCATGAATATCTCCGTCGCCACCGTGTTCGGATCGATGTGATCGTCGTAGTATGCGTCTATCTCACCGCTCTGCAGTATCTTTCCGAACTCTTTCCAGACCTGCCTGTCCACGATCCTGGAAAGGGCCAGGCGGACCTCCTCCCTGTACCTTATGCGCCTCTTGTCTCCGTTCATCTCCGAGAACTTCTGATGATCCCCTATGGCCTTTATCAGATCATCGTAGCCTTCAGCCTTGAGCGAATTTGTTCCAACCACACGCGGCATCCAGCCGTTCCTCTCGTATACGTTGTCCATTATGTCCTTCAGGGCAAAGAAAGAGTCCTCGCGATCCATCTTGTTTATGACGAAGATATCGCCTATCTCCATCATTCCAGATTTTATGGCCTGTATGCTGTCTCCTAGCCCGGGTGCCAGAGTTACAATCACCGTGTCGGCGAGATAGACTATATCTATATCCGATTGCCCCGCACCGACCGTTTCTATGATTATGAAATCGCTTCCGGCAGCATCTAGCACCTTGACTATGTTCCAGGTGGATCTGGACAGGCCCCCTGTCATGCCGCGGTTCGAAACACTGCGCATGTATATCCCGTAACGGGACAGCGTATCCTGCATCCTTATCCTGTTTCCCAGAATCGTGCCACCGCTGAACGGGCTGCTGGCATCAACGGCAAGTATCGATACCTTTTTCCCCATCTCGGTGAGCTTCCTGGACAGAACGCCGATCATTGTACTCTTTCCAACACCAGGCGGTCCGGTGATGCCTATTATGTGCGCTCGGCCAGTCATGCCATATATCGAACGGATTATATCGTAAGACCTGTCATTATCCTCCTCGATTATCGATATCGCCCTCGCTATGATCCTCTGATCTCCGGCCGATATGCCTCTGACGATGGAATCCGTGTCCATTTACATCTCCTTCTTCTTTCTGGCCTCTTCCCCGCGCTTTCGTATGTGATCGATGATTGTGGATAACGGCGTCCCAGGACCGTAATTCCCGGTTACACCGATAGCCTCCAGTTTTGGCTTGTCATCATCCGGTATTATGCCGCCGCCAACGACCGCTATATCGTCCACGCCACGCTCCTTTAGAAGATCCACGACCTTCTTGAAAGCAGTCATGTGCGCGCCGTTCAGAAGGCTCAGCCCGATGACGTCCACATCCTCGCTTATGGCTATGTCCACCACCTGCTCCGGGGTTGGTAGCAGGCCGGCGTAGATGACGTCCATGCCTGCATCCCTCAGGGCCCGGGCCAGTACGAATATGCCGCGATCATGGCCATCGATCGCCGGCTTGGCAAGCAGTACCTTTATCGGCCTAGACGATGACAGGTTCTTTCCAGCTTCCAAATATCTCCCTCCCTACGTCTGATATCTCCTGAACTGTTGCATAAGCTTCCACAGCCCTGATGTAGTAAGGCATCAGGTTCTCATTCTCATCCAGCATGGCTTTTCTGAGGTCTTCAAGGGCCTTCCTGACCCTTTCCTCGTCCCTTGTACTCTTCACCTCTTTCAGCCTTGCTATCTGTGCCTCCTCTGCCTTCTTGTCTATCTTGAGGTAATTGATGGGTTCTTCACCCTCTTCGATGTACTTGTTAACTCCGACCATTATCTCCTCGCCGCTCTCAAGGCGCTTCTGCCTCTTGTAAGATGTGTCCGCGATCTCCTTCTGTATGTATCCCTTCTTTATGGCCTCAAGGATGCCTCCCATGCTTTCGATCCTGTCAAAGTACCTGTATGCCTCTTCCTCCATCCTGTCAGTGAGCCATTCCACATAATAGGATCCCCCCAGGGGATCTATGACGTCCGGTATGCCGCTCTCCTCGGCTATTATCTGCTGCGTTCTGAGCGCCACCTTGACGGCCTGGTCCGATGGAAGAGCCCATGCCTCATCGTATGAGTTCGTGTGCAGGCTCTGCGTGCCACCAAGAACCGCAGCCATGGCCTCAATGGTCGTGCGTATAATATTGTTGAGAGGCTGCTGCCATGTGAGCGTATATCCAGAGGTCTGCGTGTGGAACCTGAGCATCATTGACCTCGGATTCTTCGCACCGTATTTTTCTTTCAGAACTGTGGCCCATATTCGCCTTGCAGCTCTCATCTTTGCTATCTCTTCGAAGAAGTTTATGGACGAGTTGAAGAAGAAGGAAAGCCTCGGAGCGAATTCATCAACGTTGAGGCCTGCCTTTATGCCTAGATCGACATAGTAGAAGCCATCGGCAAGGGTGAATGCAAGCTCCTGCACTGCACTCGATCCGGCTTCCCTTATATGATAGCCGGATATGCTTATATAGTTCCATTTAGGGACGTTTTTGGTGCAGTAGACCATCATATCACGTATTATTCTTATATGCGCCTCAGGAGGATACATCCACTCCTTCTGGGCAATGTATTCCTTCAGTATGTCTGCCTGAACGGTACCGGATACCTTATCGAAAGGCACGCCCTGCTTCTTGGCTATTGCAAGGTACATGGCTGTCAGTATTGCAGCCGGTGCGTTGATCGTCATGGATGTGGATACCTTGCTGAGGTCGATACCCTTGAAGATCGTTTCCATGTCCTTCAGGGTAGACACGTTAACCCCACATTTTCCTATTTCACCCTCTGATCTTGGGTTGTCAGCATCGTAACCGTAGAGCGTCGGCATATCGAAGGCTATGCTTAGACCAGTCTCTCCGTTCTCTATCAGGTAATGCAGACGCCTGTTCGTATCCTCCGGCGTTCCGAAACCGGAAAACATCCTCATGGTCCATAACTTGCCACGGTACATGTTGGGATAGATACCCCTGGTGAAGGGATATTCGCCTGGCATTCCAAGCTTCCTGTCAAGATCGGGCACATCCTCCTTCGTGTACACCTCCTTTAGCGTGATCTCAGATGAATTTTGATATTTCTTCTCCTTGTATCCTGTCTGCCTGTTCCAGGGGGCAAGGGTGCTGGAGACCCATCTTTCATATTCCTCGTTTTTCTTCACGGTCTTGAATTCATCCAGCTTCTTCTTCCAGAAACTATCCATATGTAGCATAATAATACATAATAGATTAAAGTTATGTTATGAACGGCCTTTTCATTTATCTGCACTTCAAGTGTATGCGGATAACGCTCCGATTAACCAGATACGTACATGCGATCATACGTGCCCTCCTGCAGTCATATCAAAACGATGCTTCATGCCATCCGCCTCCGCATGAATTTTCCATCCGAGAGCTCAATTCACCTCACGATATATAGGAATTTCACTGATCCAGGCGATGGCCCCGCATCTTATGGCGTCAGGGAAATCTTGGCATGACAGTATTTATACCTATAACCAATATTATCATGTGCAGCCCTTTGACATGGAAAAACTGCTCAGGGATCGCGGGATTTACAGAAGGCCCGGTATGCATGCAATAAGACCGGCATACCGTAAAATAGCATTTGGAGCTGGCTATTCTGAAATCGGAATAATCAAATCCCTGGGTTACTATGATTCCACTTTCAACATACTGAACTTTCCCTGCGTCTCCATGGCTGCCGATTTCTCACGGGCCTATGCTGCACTTGTTCTTACTGAGAATATAGGCGAAGATACCTTCATACTGAATGGAAGACAGGACGAACAAACGATGATCATGGCCAGAAGGGTCGTGCAATTATTGAGAAGCATCTACTCCATCAGAGGTTCGTTCCATGTGTACATAAAGGTCGATAATAAACAGGGAGGCGGCTGTGGACATTGGGAATCGGCTGCTGTAGCTGCAGCATTTGCCCGATCAGTGGCCAGATCCGTTTTCGATGAGTCCGCCATTGAAGACGGCCCGTTTCTTTCGAAGATGGCCAGACTCGTGTCTGGATCAGGCGCAGCATCGACAACCGGCCCTCTATCCGTATTGATCTCATGGCCAGGCTACGCGCATGACACATCATTTGCTCTTGGACTTCCGATGCCAGATACGGGCATTGCTCTCTGCGCTGTTCCCATAGCGGCGGATTTCCACCGTTCCAATATACACGAGGTTGCTTTAAGATCGCCTTTTTATAGAGAATGGGCTACCTATACAAGGCATGCGCTTCTGGATCTGCTTAACTCAGAATTTGATGCAGACACCATTATAAGGACTGCGACGAACAGCTCCCTGATGATGCATGCTACACTAATGTCCTCCCGATCGATACTCTGGACAGAAAAAACCATTGACGTAGTAAGCAGGATACTGGAGATGCGGTCCGGCGGAAGAGCTGTAGGATTCTCGATCGATGCCGGTCCGTCAGTGGTTCTGATGGCCAGAAACGCTGCAGAACTAGATGAGGCCAGGCGATCGATAGATGCGGAATGCGTGGACGGCAGCATTACCTCTGGGGAGCCGAGTATACCTCCTGAATTCTTAAGAATGGCCAGGGAAGCACTCGACCGCTACACCTGATTCAGAAGACCATGAAAGGTGTTGGTTCTATGCTACGATATCCTGGGCCTAGTGGAGTTCGTGCGCTGATTCGATGCTGTACTCGGATACGCGACCTCCTGTTTCCGCATGCCGCGTGCTAAGCTGATGCGCCAGTTTCAGTGGCCATGGGTAGCGATCATTCCACATTTTCCTGACCGTATCCGCTGATCCGTTGACGTCGATGAAATTCCCCGGACTGACGATCATGTTCTTCCTGATCATGACGCCTACAGGCCGATCCTGCATGTATATTATGTCCTGATGCCTGGTGGATCTCGTCAGATGCTTGGCAACACCTATCGATGCGCGGTCCAGCAGTACGCCGGCATGGGTGGCCAGACCTGCAAAACGCGGATGCAGAATGCCGTTGCCGTCTATCAGCAGCAGATCAGCCTTCCTGTAAAGCTTCTTTATAAACCTGAACTCCCTGAAGGCCAGATACCCAGGTATGTAAGGAAAGTTAATTCCGTCACTGATCACGTAGGCCTCTATCGTGGACCCGTCCTGTATCACCATCGAGGCAAATGCCCTCCTTTCCTCGTATGAGACATCGAAGGCTGCCACGGTTCTGAATTCACCGGCTCCAGATTCGCTGTACTTTCGAGCTATGTATTCCTGATATTGCTGCATCTTCCTCAGTGGCTGGTCCGTTTTGAAATCCCTGAACCGATAGCGATCGAAGTTCTCTATCATGCCATCTACTACGGGTATTCCGTCGGCCCTGAGGCGTCTCACCTTCTCCATAGGCCCCAGCGGATGGGTGTAGTTTCCAACGGTGCCGTCGTGCAGGACAACCCTGTAGCACGGGATGGTGTCAGGATCTTCATTTATGGAAAGCATGTATCCAACAGCCCTGGCCGCAATGGGATCTCCCAGGGCCTGGGCCAGATCGCCATAGGTTGTAACGTATCCCTCAGGGATCTGCTTTACAAGACCGTAAAAATACGAGTAAAGATCGAAATCCTCAAATTCCATTGAGCATGCAATTGAGCCCAGCATAAATAATTGATCGAATTGGAGCGCAGGGCTGAAAAGTATTTCTATGCATCTTTCATCGTCAAGTCATGGATAAGGATGCCGCTAGGAAGATCATAGCCATAGTGTCTGCTGATTTGAAGAGGCCTGATTCTCTCACAGCGCAGGATTTCATAAACGTGATCTCATTCAGGAGGAAGATGCTTCCGCCGGATTCCGTAAGGAAATTTGTGGATGCTGCCACAGCTGAGGGGCTCCTTGTCAAGAAGGGTGACAGATACTCTCCAAATTTCAGCACCAGCGGTGTTGTTGTGCCGCTTGACTTCACCGTCGATGATAAAACATTATTCTCAAGCAATGCGGACAAACCAATCATAGATAGGATACTTGATGCCGCTGCAGCCTCTGGCAGGATAACAAAGAAGGAGGCCATAACCAGGGCGAGAACACTCATGGAAAACACAAAATACCTGTCCTTTCAAACGGTTCTCCTCAGCGTCCTCCTGGACGAGGGCATCGACGTATCTGATTTCGTGAGGGAGATAGAGGAGAAGAAGATGTTCCTCTCCTGAGTGCGGTTATGAAACGATCTTCTGAAGCCTTTTGGCTATCTCCATAGCCTGATCTACATCCCCGATGGACATGGCAATGTCCGATGCGGTATCGTAAAGATATGAGAAGGAATCCGCCACGTCCTTTTTCTCCTTCTTGCTCTTTATGCCTGAGATGTAGTTTTCAAGCTCCTCTATGGCCTTCATAATCATCTCAAAGGCCCTGTGCTCGTCCTCTTCCCTGACCATATTGACTATGCCCTGAACGGCATCGAAGTAGTCCTCTATGTCTCCGATCTCCTGGCTCTTCCTCATGACCTCCTGATAGAGCTTTAGGGCCTCCTCCCTGTTATCTTCCGCGATCATGCTGGCCTTTGATGACATGGCTATCAGCTGAATCTCGTCATCGCCCATATCTTTCGCCTTCTGTATCGCTTCATCCAGTTTCTGAAGTGCCCCCTTCTTATCCCCGGAATCCATGAGTATTGAGGCAATGTTTATGAGATCAAGGACCGTCAGATCGTCTTCCCCGTGCTTTGCATGAAGATCCATGGACATCTGGGCGTACTTGAGCGCATTCTGTGGATCATCTTTCTGCAGGTAATGATATATCTGAGACACCTTATAGCATATCTCAGCCTTCAGGCTTTCATCGTCCACCTTGTCGAGGACGGCAAGATAATCACGCAGCGAATCTATGTATTTCTCCTTCTCGAAATTCTTATCAGCATTCTTCAACAGGTCTTCAACTTCTCCCATCTATTCACCACTGGTTCCAGATACGTCTTCATCACAGCGTCCAGCATCCGATTCGCCGGCCATCTCTCAGCAAATGGCTGATCGGTTACTATCCTGCGGGCGACAGGCCATTTCACGGCATATGCGTGCCTTCACTGAGATCCCGCATGCGATCTGAATAGGCAAATTGGCTTAAAGATATTTTCCATAACCAATTATCGTTTCTTCAGCTTTTCCAGATATTGGCTGGGTCTCATCCATGCATTTTCACGGTCTTATCCTGTAATGTATAGTGTATTTTCTCTGGCCGGAATCCGAAAAACCCATCTTTCTGTAGAGACCAATGGCGGGATTATTTTCCGATACTATCAGGGCCACAGACCTGTAACCGAGATCCATTAGCTTCTGGGCAGCGGTCGAGATCATTGCCGAGGCTATGCCCCGCCTTCTATAATCAGGATCCACGAATATGTCCGAAAAGTATGGATCATCGGAACCCCTGTACTTCACGGATATGATACCGGCCCTGATCTTATCGTCCATAAGCACGAAGCTTGCATCCTTTATCAGTTCGGTCTCCGATCCCCCGATCTCGTCTGCCAGGTATTTTATCCGCATCTCTCTTGACCTCGGAAGCAGAACCTGATCCTCCACACCTGCGAATGCGTTGTATTCTGCATCTGAAAACTCTTGAATCATCTTGCGTTCAAAGTTTACGAACGGTAGATCCGCCTGCTTCCTTGGAATGGAATCCAGACGCGCGGTCATGCGTATTCTGGTCAGAGTGGAATACCCTCTGCTCTTTAGTACGGCCTCAACAGTATCCGCGCCATTGAATATTTCATCCAGAAACACGCTCCTGCCATCAGAGTTCAGCTCTATCCATGAGATCAGATTGGAGAGCCGGGCCTCGTTGCAGTATTTTGCATCCATAAAGCCTATATTTCCTATGCATCTGTCCCCGTATACCGAATCTACAAAGAAGGCATATGCGACGACATTGTTATCATGCAGCAGTACGCGGTTCTTTATTTCGTTGTTCGTCAATCTATCCACGAGTATTCTGAATTTCTCTCCGTTTGTTATGTCGGGATAGTTTTTATCAATAAAATCCATATATGGCTTCAGTATGAGATCCCACCTGAGCTTTACATTTTCCATATATATTCCTGGTCATGATTTCCTTTTAAGATAAAATGATGATCTCCATTCGTCATTGCTATACGGTGTTTGTCGTAGAAAGCATTTAATAATTGACGGTTATCTTTTTTCGATGATAATGGAAGATCAGGAGAGAACCGAGCGATACAATGAAGACGCACTCAGGTACTCTGAGTACTTTAAGGGAAAAATACAGACCATATCAAAGGTTCCTGTCCGAAGTCTGGATGACTTTTCAATATGGTATACACCTGGAGTGGCCGCAGTTTCCAGAAAGATAGCATCCGATCCGGATCTGTCCTTCGAACTGACCGGTAGATGGAATTCAATTGCGATACTGACTGATGGTACAAGGGTTCTCGGCCTCGGAAACATAGGCCCGGAGGCCGCAATGCCCGTGATGGAAGGCAAGGCGTTGATATTCAACTATTTAGGGGGAGTGAACGCGATACCTATACCCATAAGGGTCCAGTCAAAGGAGGAGTTTGTGAAGGTTGCCAAGGCTCTCGAACCTTCATTCGGCGGAATAAACCTGGAGGACATAGAGAGCCCAAAGTGCTTCTTCCTCCTGGAAACGCTGCAGAAGGAGATGAACATCCCAGTGTGGCATGATGACCAGCTGGGCACGGCATCGATAACGCTGGCAGGGGTGATAAACTCCCTGAGGATCGTGGGAAAGAAGATCGATCAGGTCAAGGTTGTCTTCAACGGTGCAGGCGCAGCGAATATAGCGGCGGCATATCTTTTCAAGGCTGCGGGATTCAAGATGAAGAATATGATCCTGGTGGATTCCAAGGGCATACTTCATCCTGAACGCGAGGATATAGACGCTCTGATGATAAACAACCCGTGGAAGTATCAGCTGGCAATTGAGACGAACGGAGAGAGGGTAAAGGGCGATCTGTCAAATGCGATAGAGGGTGCGGATCTGCTGATATCCGCAGCAAAGTCAGGGCCTGATACGATAGACAGCAGGATCGTGAAGAAGATGAACAATGACGCCATAGTCTTTGTCCTGGCAAACCCAATACCAGAGATGTGGCCGCAAGAAGCCAAGGAAAATGGCGCGAGGATAGTGGCCACTGGAAGGGGCGACTTTCCGAACCAGATCAACAACAGCCTTGTGTTTCCCGGAGTATTTCGCGGTGTGCTCGATGCCAGGGCAAAGGGCGTTAACTTCGATGTAATGGTCGCAGCATCGTATGAGATAGCCAACTTTGTTGAAGATCCGACGGAGGAAAAGATCGTTCCCACGATGGAGGAGTGGGAGCTCTATCCGCGCCTGGCCTCTGCGGTGGCATCAAAGACCGTAGAGCTTGGACTGGCGAGGAAGAGCGACAGCAAGGAGGGTTTCTACAGGCGTGCAAGAGAGATCATAGAGAGCAACAGGAATATCTATTCCAAGCTTATGGATCTAGGTTTGATAAAGAGGATGCCAAATGGTGAACACAAAAATTAGAAGGATGAAAAAGGAAGACCTCCCGGAGGTCATGGACGAACTGCTCAGGCTGAAGAGGCTGAACTCAGAATTCGACTGCTCATTCACCGTATCGGAGGAGTCTCGGCCGGACATAGAGAAGTATCTTACAAAGATCCTGAATGACGATTCCCATGTACTGCTGGTGGCGGAGTATTCCTCAAAGGTCGTTGGAATCCTGATGGCGGACATACTCTTCAGGATATACTATACGCCAAAATACGAAGCAAGGATAAGGGAGTTCTACGTCATGCCGGAATACAGGAGGAAGGGCATAGGAAGGATGCTGATAGAGGAGCTAAGGAACACACTCAAGGAGAAGGACATAATACTGATAACTGCGGAGTTTCCTTCTCTGAACCTGATAGCCCAGGACTTCTACAAGAAGCTCGGGTACCGTGAGATAGTTTCCATATACGGGCAGACCTCAACCAATGGCCCATGCCCCTGAATTGAAAAGGAAAGACCGTTTGAGCTATATACCGAACATATGTTCGGTATGTTTTTCCTGTGATACGCAAAATATTTAATTCTTCATTTGATAATTAAAGCATGAAACCTGCACTTGTAGTTGTGGACATGGTCAATGAATTCATCCATGGGAGGCTGGCAACGCCGGAGGCAATGAAGACCGTTGGCCCAGCAAGAAAAGTTATAGAAACGTTCAGGCGATCCGGGCTCCCCGTCGTGTACGTTAATGACAGCCACTACCCCGATGATCCTGAAATCAGGATATGGGGCAGACACTCGATGAAGGGTGATGATGGTTCCGAAGTTATCGACGAGATAAGGCCTTCAGCGGGAGACTACGTCCTTGAGAAGCATGCATACAGCGGTTTCTACGGAACAAACCTTGATATGATACTTCGGGCGCATGGCATAGACACCGTTGTTCTGATTGGGCTTGATGCGGACATATGTGTGAGACACACGGCCGCTGACGCCCTCTACAGAAATTACAGGATAATAGTGGTAGAGGATGCCGTTGCAGCGAGGATAGATCCGAACTGGAAGGACTACTTCACGAGGGTGTATGGAGCCACGGTAAAAAGATCGGATGAGATCGAGGGCATGCTGCAGGAAGATCAGATAGAGACGTAGGCTACCACGATATCTGAGACGTTATTTCCCGTTCTCCCGGTCATTATGGCCGATCCGTATTTCGAGAGGAGGGTGTAGCTATCATTGTTTTTCAGTGCCTGATCGATCTCCTCGCTGCTTATTCTGGCCTTCGTTGAGGCGTCAACTATGCCTCCCGCAGCAGGGCTGACACCGTCTATGCCGTCTGTTCCCATGCTTATGAACAGAAAATCGCTGAAGTTGCACTTCTTCATGAAGAGAAGCGATAGTTCCAGATTCCTGCCCCCTATGCCGTTTCCCCTAACATTGACCGTGGTTTCTCCGCCCATGACGATCCAGAACGATCTTCCCTTTATTCTGGATACTGATCTGACTATGTCTATTATCCCATCGGAGACGTCTTCAACATCCCCGCTTATGCCGGAACCTATGGATACGATGGGTTCACCCACATAGGACTCTATTCTGCGCACGAAATCCCTGTTCGACAGGACTATCCTCGTCTGTACCTTTCTGAAGTATTCATCCTCTATCTGAGCGGTCTTCAGGAAGCGTTCTATATCAACGCCTATCACATTTCTGAATCTTTCATAGACTGCAACAGGATCCAGCTTGTTTTCTGAGAGCGGCCCTGACGCAATTATTGAAACGTCGTCGCCAGGCACGTCTGAGATGATATATGCGAAAACGCTGGCCGGGTAAAGCAACTTCGCAAGCTTTCCACCCTTCACAGAGGACAGGCAGGATCTTATTGTGTTGAGCTCGTATATGTCCGCAGAGGCCTGCATCATCTTCTTCGATATCTCGGATATCTGATCGATCGTTATGCCTTCTTCAGGGATCTCGAAGAGCGATGATCCGCCACCGGATATGAGCACTATGACCGCATCGTTCGGCCCTGGCTTTACCTTCGACAGCAGCGTGCGAGATGATGATACGGAGAGGCTGGATGTATAGGGATGCGTACCGCGCAGGATCTCTAGCTCAGGGAAACCGGACACATCCTGGTCCACCGGCACTATTATTCCGGCGTAGGCAAGCTTTTTCCTGACGTGATCCCTTATTCCCTCGTACATTTCGTATGACGCTTTCCCGAATCCCATGACGAAGATCCTTGAATATCTTGAAACGTCCAGATCACCGATCGCATTGCCCATGACCCTGGATGGCTCCAGATCCTCAAAGGTGCGCTTCAATATATCCAGAATGAACTGCCTCCTCTCACTGGTGTAGATATCCTTTGCATTCCTGAATGTGAAGACCATGCTTCGTCAGTGTTTAGCCGTATAATAATGGTTACGTTTCATTCAGAACGTCTCCGCTGCGGACCGTAAAACGTGTAATTTGGCATGGCCATTTATGAACCGTTTGATATGCAGGCATCGTTATTACCGCTTTCAGATACGCTGCATCTGGCATATCATATTTTGTATTTTAAAAAAGTATATTTCTTGGTCATGCATTATCGGTATTATGGTTGAATTCAAAAGCAGCCACGCCGCATTTGACCAGATGAGAATAACGCCCACGTTCATCGAGATAACCATACTCTCCTCCATGGGCGTTTTCATGGATGGTTTCAGCCTTTCCATATTCTCCGCGGCTCTCACATACCTTAAGTCCTACATACTTGTAAGGGCAATTTTCGTTTCACTAGCCGCCTCGGCCATTTACATAGGAATGTTCCTCGGAAGCTTCACGATGGGGCATCTCTCCGACAGGATAGGCAGGAAGAGGATGTACACGTACGATCTTGCGATAACAAGCGTATTCCTCGTGCTGACGGCACTTTCTACCAGTTTTTACGAGTTCTTCATATTCGAACTGCTGGCGGGCATAGGAATAGGCGCTGATTATCCTCTCAGCTCATCCATAGAAGCTGAGTTTTCCCCGAGAAGATCCAGGGGTCGTTTTCTGGTTTTCAACATCTTCATGTGGACGATCGGGTCCATCGTCTTCTACGTCATATCCATACCCCTTATCTTCAGGTTCGGATCGGAATCGTGGCGCTGGATGTACGGTGTAGGGGCCATCGTACCGGTGGTAGTTATACTGGCCAGACGCGCATTGCCGGAGAGCCCATACTGGCTGGTCAAGGCCGGAAAGGACAGCGAGGCCAAGACTGTCGCTGACAGCATGGGAAGGGAGGCCGGATATACGGACGTCGATCTCCCGAATGTGGAGAAGGGTTCAAGTTCATTCAGATCGGTCTTCTCCGGTTCGTACCTCCCGCTCATAATATTTGCGAGCCTGGCCTGGTTCTCATACGACGTTTCAAGCTATGGCGTCTGGAACTACACGCCTTCAATATTCGTATCTGTTGGCGTCTCTGCCGTCAGCAGCATACTGTCAACACTGCTGGAGGATCTGCCGGTCATAGTGGGATTCATCATATGCCTGCTGCTGATAGAGCGCGTCGGGCGCAAAATTCTGCAGTCGGTGGGCTTTGGCCTGGCAGGCGTATCGCTGCTGTCCTTTGCGCTCTACGCAGATCACAGAACGCTCCCGTTCATAATGCTGTTCACAGCATTTGCAATGATGCACCTGTTTCACAACATCGGGCCGACAAATCTCACCTATGTTTATCCTGTTGAGATCTTCCCGACCAGAATAAGGGGTACGGCCATGGGCATAGCCACTGCGGCATCCAGGATAGGCGCCATACTTGGAGTGTTCGCATTTCCTCTCATAACAGCCAGCATGGGCATGTCGGCCAGCCTCATGTTCTTCGCCATCTTCGAGTTCGTCGGCTTCATCGTTACCGTTGTACTTGCGCCGGAGACCAAGTCTAGGCCCATAACATAACCAATATATATGGTATACAGATCTTGACGCGTGGTTATACTTGTAAATCCCTCCATACTGGAATCCTCGTTCATACCGGACAGGCTGGTGGCCAGAGATGGTGAGATAGAGAGGATCATGGAAACGGTGATAAAGCCCACGAAGAACGGCATAACCACAAATCTCATACTCTACGGCGATTCCGGAACTGGAAAGACCGTCACCATGAGGTATCTGGCTAGGGAGATCAGGGATCCGCAGGTCGTTTACGTAAATGCGATCGCGTACAGATACGTAAAGAACGTGCTCATAGATTTCCTTTCCAAGTTCGGCATAATCGTGCCTGAGAGATCTTCATATGCGAGTCTCTTCACCAGGATCGAGGGCCTGCTCAGGAATCAGGGAAAAAATGTCATACTGGTGATAGACGAGGCGGCCAATATACTGAAGGGGGACTATGATGGCTTATACTATCTCTTCAGATCCAAGGATTCCTTCGATGTGAACATATCAACCATATTCGTCGTTATGGAGGATCCTGCAATACTTTTCGATGCCAAGATCAGAAAATCCTATGGGATATTCAGTGAGATAAAGTTCAGGAGGTACACGAAGGGCGAGATATACCAGATCGTGATGAACCGTGCGGTGCAGTCGCTGACAGGGGAGGGATATGATGAAGACGTGCTGGATTACATCGCCGAGGTTTCCGCTGAGTACGGCAGCGCACGCGTTGGCATCGATATCCTAGCGAAGGCCGCACACATAGCTGAATACAGGAGATCCCCGAAGATAAGCTTCGATGATGTCAGGGCCGCAAGATCGATGATAAGCCCGTTCGTGACCGAGAGCAAGCTTGCGTCCATGGACTATGAGGATCTGATGGTGCTTCTCTCCATATGCAGATGCCTTTCAGCCTCAAGGTTCACTGACGTGGATTGCATTTCCAGGAACCTCAGCGTCATATCCGAACAGTACGGGAAGAAGGACATAAATCTGTATGATAGGATAAAGCGGCTGGAAAACAACGGCATAATAAGTTCATCGATTGAGGGGCAGGGGCGCGGAGAGGGTGTGAAGAAGGTCATCAGCATATATGACATACCTGTGAGCGTTCTCACTGAAAAGATTGAAAATCTTCTAAGCGCCTGATGTTGCAGTTCTTTCCAAACAGGAAGTTTATCTCTTCCAAGGCACGCGTAAGGCATCTCCTGTAGTAACCGTAGTCTATCCCATTTTCTCCGTCTGTATCAACTATCTTCCTCTTTTCATCAACTACGTAGTAGCTTATCATCTGCCCCGGAGATAACTCCTCAGCGTCACGGCAAAGATCCAGCGCTGATCTAGTGAGGTTCTTCACATGGTATTCATCCGGCCTTCTGGTGATCTTCCTGGATACCATGAAATAGGAACGCGGGAAATGCCTGATATTTCTCAGATAGTAATTTTCCAGATCCATGATCTCCCTGCGCTTCTCCAATATGCATCTGGTATCTGTGCATGAGGACAGTACCCTTAGGGCATCCATTTGGAATGCCTTGCACAGATCGGGCACGTCTGATCTCCTGATCATGAGTCCTCGTATCTTGTATTTGCCAGAGGTGTCAAGGCCGATGTATCGCGAGGGTGATCCTGTACCGTCACGTTCCGGAAGAAAGGCTATCCAGTGGTAATGCCCGCTCACCACGATATCTATACGCGTTCGCCTGCTTATCTCCGAAACGACCCGTTCTATACTGCCAGAACCCCTTATCCAGAGCGAATCGACGATACCGTGTATCATCTCGAAACCGTTTTCATGGGCAACGGCTATGGCTTCAGCCAGGGCCTTTCTGCCCAGCTCTGTTATCCTCTCATGCACCTCTATCTTGCCGAACTTCGCATTTTTATAGCCGGTGTATCCGAAGGACGTCAGGAGCAGCCATTTCAGCGCAACGTTCCTGCTGTGGTATACCACGCTCTCTCCATCCATTTTCTTATAAATGAGCCTCCTGCTGAGCAGGCCTTCGAGTGCCTCTGGAAGAAAGCTTATGCGGCCCGGGGTAAGATCGTACCTTACTATTATGCTTGGATACATCGAGGAGAAGTCTATCTCATACACGTCCGTATACAGGCCGGGAAGTGGCTGGAATATCAACCCACCCCTATCCTTTGCCATTATCTCCCACTTGGTCTTCGGATTCTCATGGTCGTCCTTCTTGAATGGCACAAGCATGCCTTTCTTCACGGCCTCCGCCAGTTCCATTGATGACACGGCCGTTCCCGGCGTAACTATTGATACGTAAAGCGGCGGCAGATGCGATATCCTTGATACCTCGTATATGCCACTCAATCCGCTCTCTGCATAGAAGAATGACCTGGAATTTATCGCTATCCTGTCCGCTATGTCCAGATACGAATCACGGTAGGATATCTGGCCGTACGATGTGAACGATTTCCCGGGATAGTATCTGGCGCGAATGCCAAGGGCCATGAGCTTCCTGTAGAATTGTTCCGTTCCTTCGTACACGATCACATGGGAATCCATCAGCCGATCATAGATCCTTCCGTCACCCATGGCTTCTCCGTCAACGATGCACTTTCCATGGCTGCAATCTACCATGGCCACGTTCAGATCCGGATCCGGATCGTATACGCTCCGCATCTCAAAGAATGAGAGGCCGTTGGATGCCATGAAACGCAGAACCGGATCTATGTCCGCGTTGTATACCCTGTACCTTCTCCCGTATCCTATGTTGGAGAATATGATCTCCCCAACCATCCTTGCGTGCGACGGCCTGACCCAGATCTTTATACCATCCTGATAGCCGTAGATGTCCGGCATTGTACTGTATTCGTATTTCAGCCTTGTGGAATCAAGCTGATCGTATAGGGTTTCGATATCATATCTGTCGCCTGTTACGAATATCCATGATGTGTTCTGAAATACCCTTTTCCTCACATGGCTGCCGTCGTACTCGTACAGGGTCACCCTGTCCGATCCCCTGGCATTGATGTACGTTTTGCCACCTCCAGGATCATAGCCAGAAGAAAGCCAAGCTGCACATCAATACCTGCATAAGAGATCTCAGCCGCATGCTGCTTTCCAAGTCTAACAAGTTCTTCAAGGATCTCTGCATCTCCGGTACGCATCACCTTCTTCATCTCCTCCATGCCGGAGATTATCATGTCCAGGGCCTGCCTAGTACTGGGCGTACTCCTCCCCATACATCTCACCGTGCAGCATGTTCCTGAACACTATGCGGCCTCCAATGACCATCAGTATTATATCGGAACCTGAATAGAACGTTTTCATCCTCATGGTATCGTAAAGGTTGTCCAGATCCGGGTAGGGCCACGAATTGAATATGTCGGATCTTGCCATTATTATGTAGGGTAAGTTAGGGCCTTCAACTATGGATCTCATGAGCTGATAAACGGTCAGTATGCGCTGTACCCTAACCCCATCAGGCAGATCCGAGAAGTCCATCACTATGCCATCTGTTATCAGAAGGGAATATTCATCGTATGCCTTCAGGCTATCAGCTACGAAGGGATAGCCCAGATCAAGGTTGTCCACTATCATCAGATTGCCAGCCATATGTTCAAGATCCGGTGAGAGAAAAAACCATTGCTGAAAAGAACAAAAATGAAAAAATTACTGAAATATCGTACTTTCCACTAATATGAACATGTTATACGGTATATTTCATGCAAAGTAAGATTAGCCCATCAGGCATCATCCGGCCATGGGAAGGTACAGCAGAATCGTGTCCCTGAGCCCGGCGGTGACCGAGATCCTGTATATGATAGGCGAAAGCGATAACATAGCGGGAAATTCGGCGTTCTGCGTGCATCCTGAGGAAGCCAGGAAAAAGAAAAAGGTTGGAAGCTACGGCACCGTCAGCTGGGACATACTGTCAAAGATCGATCCTGATGCAGTCTTCCTGATATCAGGCTATCCGCATGCGCTCTATGAAAAGCTTTCAGAGAAATACCACGTGGTGGAATTCGAGCTTCCGTCAACGGTTGCCGGAATACTGGACCTTGTGATGAAGGTTGGTTTCGAGGTCGATTCGCTGGATGCGTCAAGGGATCTTTACCATAAACTGCTGAGATCGATACCAGAAGCCACGAACGACGTGATGACGGGCTATATTGAGCTGGATCTCGGTGGCCCGGTATCGTTCGGATCATACAGCTATATAACGGATGCGCTTTCGCTGATGCGCATACAATCCATATACCAGAGAGAACGCAGAGAGTGGTTGCAACCTGATTTTGGCTACGTGAAGTCAATGGATCCGGACATAATCATATTCGAACCCAAGATGTTCAGGAGCGTATCTCCAGACGATATCATCAGGGAAAGGGGATGGACAGATCTCAGGGCCTACAGGAACGGAAACGTCTACGTTACACCGTCAAAATACGATTTCTTTGCGCACCACGGGCCTTCGTTCATAACTGATGTTCTTCCATGGATAAATAAAATTAAGAACGATTCTTTAAAAAATAAAAAAGATCACATCGATGCGTAGTAATCCGCATCGTATGGTTCTGGCCTCAGGCCCTTTCTCTCCCTTATGGACCTGACGATCGAATCCTGCAGCTCCGGAGGCACCTTCTGGTAGCCAGCGTTCTCAAAGCTCCACAGCACCTTTCCGCCTGTGGCGCCTCTTATCGCGGACGCGAAACCGAACATACCTGCAACCGGCACCTTGGCTGTCAGCGAAATCTCATCGCCTTCCTGCTTCATGTCCTCGATTATTCCACGCCTCTGCTGTATCTCATTTATTGCCGCTCCCATTTCCTCCTGCGGTACATTTATGAATACCCTCTGAACCGGTTCAAGGAGGACACGCTTTGCTTCACACATTGCACCGTATATGGAGTTTCTTCCCGCAGGTATGACCTGGGCTGGACCGCGGTGTATGCTATCCTCGTGCAGCTTTGCGTCAACGAGCCTGGCCTTTACACCGAAGACCTTCTCGTTTGCAAGAGGACCTCTGTTCATTACTTCCACGAATGCCTCGATCAGAAGCTCCATGGTCTCGTCAAGGTACTGTATACCTCTTGTCACGTCGAACATCATGTTGGTGCCTTCGACGCATACCAGACCTTTGGCCTCATCCCTGTCTATGCCTTTGCTTACCAGCAGCTCCACGAGGGCCTTCTTATCCTTGAACTTTGAACCCTGCGGTATATCGCCGTCCTCTATGGCCTGAATGACCTCTGGCTTGAGAGGTTCAACCTCAAAATAGAAGCGGTTGTGCTTGTTTGGTGATTTTCCCTCAAATGGGCCGCCCTTCTTCTCAACCGTTTCCCTGTAAACCACGATCGGATCTGAGGTTTCAACCTCCACCTTGTAATCGTTCTTTATCCTGTAAAGCGTTACATCAAGGTGAAGTTCACCCATACCGGAGATCAGGTGTTCTCCTGTTTCCTGGTTTATATCGACCTGTATCGAGGGATCTGCCTTTGATATGTCACGAAGCACCTCTATGAGCCTCGGAAGATCTGCCGTGTGCTTTGCCTCTATTGCAAGCGTAACTACGGGCTCTGAATAATGTATCATTGGCTCAAACGGAACCATGTTTTCCAGCGACGAAACCGTGGCACCTGCTATTGCACCCTTCAGCCCGACTATGGCCGCTATGTTTCCTGCCGTTATTTCATCAACAGGTATCCTGTCAGGGCCGACCATCATGGCCAGTGTCTGCACCTTGCCCTTGCCGGCACCAGATATGTACAGATCCGTACCTTTCTTCACAGTTCCGCTGAATAGCCTTCCTATAGCTATTTCACCCGCGTGCGGGTCTATGATTATCTTTGTGACCATCATCGCCACTGGGCCCTTGTAATCGCAGTTTATCATGGCCTTTCCGATTTCTGAATCGAGATCGCCTTTCCATATCTGCTTTATCCTGTAGGACTGTGCGGTCTTTGGATCCGGCAGATGTCTTATGACCATGTTGAGTATGATCTTGTGAAGCTGGTTCTTCTGCGCAAGCTCCTTCTGCTTTCCGTTCTTGACATACTCTACGATATCCTTGAACGTGATCTTCGTTTCGGCCATGGCCGGTATTGATATTGCCCAGTTGTTGTACGCAGAACCGAAAGCTACACGACCATCCTGAACAGATACCTGCCACTCCTTGGTGAACTGCTGTGGCGCATACTTGGAGATCAGCCTGTTCACATCCGTTATTATCTTTGTGAAGCGCTTCTGCATCTCATCGCTGTTAAGCCTCAGTTCGTTGATCAGCCTGTCTATCTTGTTTATGAACAGAACCGGCTTGACGTGCTCCCTCAGCGCCTGCCTTATCACAGTTTCCGTCTGCGGCATCACACCTTCAACGGAATCAACAACCACGATGACGCCATCGACGGCCCTCATGGCCCTTGTGACGTCGCCGCCGAAGTCCACATGACCGGGCGTATCGATGAGGTTGATCAGATATTCCTTACCCTGAAACGTGTGAACCATGGAGGCAACGGCGGCGTTTATGGTTATTCCCCTGGCCTGCTCCTGCTCATCGTAGTCAAGAACCAGCTGCTTGCCGGCCAGTTCCTCGCTCATCATACCCGCACCGGCAATAAGATTATCGCTGAGCGTTGTCTTACCGTGATCTATATGGGCAACAATACCTATATTTCGTATCAATTCAGTATGCTCTACAATTTTAAGAGCCTTCTCTATATTATCTTCCTTTCTTCCCATAAATAAACACCCGAATTTAATTTATTGAAAATAAAAAAATTAACTTTTGATCTGTATCTCAATCTGTACTCCATCAGGAATTGGGATCCTCATAAGCTGACGGAGTGTTCTCTCGTCAGCGTCTACATCTATCAGCCTCTTGTGTATTCTCATCTCCCAGTGATCCCATGTGTTGGTACCCTCACCGTCAGGACTCTTCCTGACAGGTACCACCAGCCTCTTGGTTGGCAGCGGCATAGGGCCGTGTATTTCTACGCCGGTCCTGCTGGCAATCTCCTTGATTTCATTACAGACTCTGTCAACCACTCTGTGTTCAGTGCCACTCAGTGAGATCCTTGCCTTATAGGAGACCATAGGATTACCTCTTTTCGAGATCTATGCACTGGCCAGCCGCAACTGTTTGCCCCATGTCACGGACGGCAAACCTGCCAAGCTGGGGTATTTCTGAAACCTTTTCGATGACCAGTGGCTTGTCAGGTATGACCTTCACTATCGCAACGTCTCCGTTCTTTATGAAGTCTGGTTTCTCCTTCAGAGTTGTTCCATCCTTCGGGTTAAGGGTCTTGACTATCTCATCTATCCTGCATGCCACCTGGGCTGTGTGCACGTGGAATACCGGCTTGTATCCAGGAGCTATGACGCTCGGATGGTTGAGCACGATTATCTGAGCGGTGAACGCCTTCACAACGGTCGGGGGTGTATCGAGGTGACCGCAGACATCTCCCCTCTTGATATCGTTCTTTGCAATGCCTCTGACGTTGAAGCCTATGTTATCGCCAGGCTCTGCCTGCTGCAGTGGTTCGTGATGCATTTCGATGGATTTGACATCACCCTGCTTGTCTGCCGGGAGGAATATGACCTTGTCACCGGGCTTAAGGACACCCGTCTCTACTCTGCCGACAGGAACCGTTCCGATACCGGTTATGGAATACACATCTTCAACTGGGATCCTGAGCGGCTTGTTTATGGGCTTCTCAGGTACCTTGAAGGCATCCAGTGCCTGCAGAAGTGTTGGGCCCTTGTACCATGGCATATTCGGGCTGGGCTTTGTTACGTTGTCTCCCTTGTAGCCGCTTATGGGCACGAATGATATATCCTTGAAACCTATGGACCTGAGGAGTTTCTCAGCATCGGCCTTGACCTCGTTGTACCTCTTCTCACTGTACGGTGGGCTTGTCGCATCCATCTTGTTTATGGCCACAACCATCTGTGGTACACCAAGAGTCCTCGCAAGGAAGGCATGCTCTCTGGTCTGCTCCATCACACCTTCTCCTTCCCTTGCAGATATGACTAGGATGGCCGCATCGGCCTGACTTGTACCTGTTATCATGTTCTTGACGAAGTCTCTGTGGCCAGGCGCATCGATAAGCGTGAAGTAATACTTATCGGTCTCGAATTTCCTGTGGGCCAGATCAATGGTAACTCCTCTCTCCCTCTCTTCCTTGAACCTATCCATGACCCAGGCAAATTCGAAGGTCGCCTTACCCTTCTGCTCTGCTTCCTTTCTATACTCTTCTATAATATGTGCTGGAATCTCGCCGTGCTCGTACAGCAGCCGTCCTACCAATGTAGATTTTCCATGATCTACATGACCTATCGTTATCAGATTCAGGTGTGGTTTCTGACTTGCCATTATTTTCACCTTTTTTCTATTATTACTCGAGAATTATCGATATCTCGCAGTCTGAACCCTAATATATTGATCCTTATTTAGCTTTTTCGTGGGCTCAAAACTGTAAAGCAAAAGATGCTCCAATCGAACACTCATGTTTTGTTTATGGAACTGCAGGATAAGGTTATTAATGATAAATTACTGTATATGGTGAATGCCGATCTATGACAGATATGGAAGACCAGTGCTGAGTCTGAGGATACAGTTGAATACGACATGCAATTTCAGCTGTTTTTTCTGCCACATGGAAGGTACAGATGTGAATGGCGAGGAACTCACACCGGAAGAGATCGAAAGGGTTGTCAAGATATCGCATGAATTCGGCGTGAACAAGGTAAAGATAACTGGCGGAGAGCCCACGCTCAGAGCGGATATAATTGACATTATAGGAAGGATAAGAAAACACATAACCGGAAATATATCGATGACAACAAATGGTACGATGTTGCCAAAGATAGCAAAGGATCTTAAGAAGGCTGGCCTGGATAGAGTTAACATCTCATTACATTCACCAGATGATGAGCGTTTTCACTTCATAACAGGAACCAGAATGATCGATCGAGTATTGGAGGCTGTTCGATCGGCCAATGATGCTGGGCTAACGCCTGTAAAGATAAACTTCGTAGTCCTGAAGGATCTGAACGTGAACGATATTCCGAGGATGCTCGAAATCGCGGCCGAGAATAATGCAATTCTGCAGCTAATAGAGTATGAAACGGATCGCGAGGGTGAGAGTTCAGAGGAATACAGGAGATACCATATCAGCCTCGATCCAATCGAAGCCCAGATAAGGAAAAAAGCGATAGGCGTTGAATACAATGATCTGCATAACAGGCCTAGATACCTGATGAAAAACGATCACGGTGTGGTCAAGATTGAGTTCGTAAAACCGCAGCGCAATCCTGATTTCTGCGCGCACTGCACCAGGCTGAGAATCACGTCTCGCGGTGAATTCAAGACCTGCCTGATGAGATCGGACACCAATGTACCGTTCAAGGGTGTAACGGACGAAAATAGGCTAAGGGATCTATTCAGAATTGCGGTTTCATTGCGCGAACCTTACTGGAAACCTGGAGATGAGCAACAGACTGAAGAGACTTATGACAGCGCAATATCAGAGTCCAAGTAATGCATGAATTTTATTTTCTGAGTTTTTCAAAAATAACAGTTTTTGCCTTGTTATAGAAAAGTCATTAGTTTTGGGGATGCTATAAGAACCTCATCTTCAGATGGATGATACAAGGACTTACCCCCAACAGAAAAGCCCGGAACCCTTTGGAGGGGCCAGAAAAGTATGATAACGCGATATGCTTTTACTCTGTGGAGATGCCGGTGGCGGGATGCACGTGTCGTTGAAGCATCGCCCTCGTATTGTTGAATCGGTAAACTCCAACGCTTAAGCAGAGATGCAGATCGCTGAAGTTAATCAAGTTAGAATGAAAATATTACGGAATGTTCTAATATAGGAGGAAAATCTACCTGGTGTGGTGGGGGAGCTCCATAAGGGGCTGAGAGGATCCGGATGGATCGACCCCTGGAACCTGATCCGGGTAATACCGGCGGAGGGAAATTATGGAAAAAAATAGCATGCGGTTTTCGGACTATGATGAGGTTAGGAGTTTTCTAGACGAAGCAAGATGGAACAGAACCCATACTGTGATGGCCCTTACCATGATATCGGGTTTCTTCGTGTGGGGCCTTCTGCTTGTGACTGCTCCGCTCGTGACAGAGTGGCCATTTGTCAGCCCAGCCGAAGACATATATGTGCTTGTCTCTTCTCCTGCTGGCCTTCTTGCTGGAAACATGATCCTTGGATATCTATCTGACAGGATCGGTCGGAAGAAGTTATTCATAGCCACTATAAGTTCAGGCATCGCGGGTATAATTGGCATAATATTGTCAGGAAATTTCATAGAAATACTTCTGTCAATATTTCTGGCAGAGTTTGGATTCGGTGGAGAGGAGACCGTATCACTGGCGTTTCTTGCTGAGCAGTTCCCCATCAAATACAGGGGAAAGGTTCTGGTAATGGTTTCGAACAGCGCAAATGTGGGAGTTGCCGCAATATCAGCCGTATTTCTGGTCGCTGGTTACAGCATTTTCATAGAGAAGGTGGTTTTTCTGGCAATGAGCCTGGCCGGAGTTATAATAGCTATCGTCACCCGGCTGAAGCTGCCAGAAAGCCTGAGGTGGTCATTCGTCTCAGCACATTCCGATAAAATCCCAGTTCAAAGATTCGGGTCTCCGATACCGATGGCGGTGTTGGTACTATTCGCGATAACCATTGTGCTCACGTTCGCTCTGGTTGCTGACATACTTGGCCCGTACGAATATCCAAGATACACCTCCCTGATACCTTTTATATACGGACTTGGAGAAGCAGCATTCGGTTACCTCATCCTGGTCTTCATCGACAGGATAGGCAGAAGAATAATGTCTGTAATGGCTTATGCTGGGGGAACGGTATCCATGGCCGTCTTTCTGCTTTACATATATTTCAGGCTTCCATTCGACATCTTCGTCGTACTGCTCGTGATCAACGCATTCTTCGGGGAACTTGGATGGGCCGTCAGAGAGATCCTGCAGCCAGAACTCTTCGTTACCAGGTACCGCGGTCTCGGCATAGCAACGGTACGTGGAATAGCCTATTTACTCTATATCGTATCCATTTTTGCGCTCTCTGGCATTTCGGTGTACAACTACATGATCTTTGCAACTGCAGCGTGGGCAGTAGGATTTATCGGTTCTATCCTGTGGTACACAAAGGGGTATGAAACTCTGAACACCAGCATAACTTGAACTTTGTATTTCCAATGAAAATCTCGATAAAGACATGTCAATTTTGACAATTTTCTATCATTTACAAATATAAATGTAGGCTACAACAACTTAGCATCTTATATGAGAAAAGCTTATCCGACATCATAATAATACTTTGATTCTTAATGAGTTTTATGGTATCCATAATATCCACTGATACATTCAAATGCATGGATTTTATATGCATCAGCTAAATCTTCTCCATTGTGTTCGGAAAAATCGTAAAAAATGATATGCCCTGACAGCATTATCCCTATGGTTTCAGCTAGGATCCTCGGTATTGTCATTGTACGATAATTTCATACATCCTTACAAGTTTAATGTACTTGAACTTCATCCTTTTTGAATTCAGCGACGTGCGTGACGTTTAGAGCATTAATCTGAGCATGGAAGTGCCGCTCTTCGATATGTGACTTCCGGGATCTCTAGAACCAGACTGGCTATGCTCGTACGGTTATTGCATAGGACGCAAACTTCTCCTTATTGTCTAATCAGTGAATGTCATCAATTTCGGACATTATTGCTGCTGCGGAATAAACGTTTATCTCATGAATGTTCATGAGGATCTTCACGTTTTCGTTATCGCTTAATATCTTCGCTATTTCATCCTCTACCCTCTGCTTTCTTGTCGGGAAATAGCCTTCACTATATTCGCGAAGAGATTCGCTGAAAAAGCTTGGTTCCAACGCTGGATTTAACAGTACGTGCAGTCCCAGCTATACATCAGAGTACCACATAGGTTATAGCCTGAGGTTCGATATCCACGTTCTTTTTACTATAATCAAATATGCAGTGAGAGCATCCATATAGAAGCCAATATATCTCTCATTGGCTCATCAGACCTCAATTTTGAAAAGGCTGTTTTCCCACAATATAACAAAGAGGAGCCACGGATATTTCTCTACCTCTTAAAAGGGTTCATTTATATGATCGTATATATATAAAATGATGAAATGACATCATATTGTAAGATCTCCAATTAATGACTGCCCTGAATCTATAACTATTGTCTGTCCGGTTATATTTGGCGATGATACCAGAAAATCGACCGTCTTCGCTATTTCCTCCGGATAGATGATACTGCCGGTTAGCGTGTGCTTTGACGTATACTCATCCTCCGTCATATGCATATAGTCGATGAGGCTTTCGCCCATCTTCGTCTTGACGATGGAGGGTGCAATGGAGTTCACCCTTATTTTTTTCTGCTTGAACTCAAGGGCAAGGTATTCCGTCAGCTTTATTATCGCGGCTTTAAGGCTGCCATAGAGCGAAAGCGACACCATTGGCCTTATGCCAGCAAGGGAAGCCATCATTATGATGGAACCTCCTTCAGGCATTATTTTCGTCAACTCCTGAGTGCAGTATATAGCTGAAAGGTAGTTCGTTGACACCATCTTTTCAATTAACCTGTCATCGCTGTCCAGAAATGGCATGCCTATGCCCAGACCGGCATTGTTAACCAGTATATCGCATTGCCCATATTCCTTCTGTGTTTCTTCCGCTATATGCCTTGCACCGGCACGGGTGGATACATCAGCTTGGACCATGATGCCATTGCTGTATTTCCGCACCTCCGCCAGGGTCTCGTTCCCATCCTCAACCCTCTTTTTTACGTTAACTACCACGTTCGCACCCTGCTTTGCAAGATATACAGCTATTTCCCTACCTATGCCGCGACCGGATCCTGTCACCACGGCCACCTTGCCTTTCATATCCATATATATTCGATCATGTAAAGAATAGTTAAACTTTATCTTTGCTTAGATAAGATACGACTTTTTGAGGTGTGACGGTGGGATCTGACCCCAAAGCCCGACAACTTGGAATAAAAATCCCGCAAATGAACGGACCATATGAAAGATAAAATAAATCAATTAGATCATATCGTAATTGTGTTGTATAGGAATATAAAGATCGAATATGATGGTATGGTTGCAACGATCACAATAGATAGGCCTAACAGGATGAACGCTCTCGATTCCGAGACCAGACGCGTGATTATTTCGGCGCTTGATGAAATAGAGAACAATGCGGATATAAGAGTTGTGATAATAACAGGATCCGGCAAGGTCTTTTCTGCAGGAGCGGATCTCTCCGACACCAGGGGAGAAATCTCTGAAGATCTACTCAGGTCAGATCTCGAGGATTCCTTTCACATCATCGCTAAAAAGATAAGGAACAGCAGGAAGATCTTCATCAGCGCCGTGGACGGCATCGCAGCTGGGGCTGGAATAAGCATTGCCTTCCTATGCGATCTTGTGTTCGCTTCACCGAGAACAAGATTTGTACTGGCCTTTCAGGGCGTAGGCCTGGCACCAGACACAGGGCTGAGCTATATTCTGACGAAACTGGCCGGTGCGCGGTTTTCAAGGCATCTCATCGTAGGGGGAGAATTCTCAGCTGAATATGCCCATGAAGCTGGCATTCTTGAGCTGGCTTCCGATCCCCTGTCACAGGCAAGGGATATGGCCAGATCAATAGCCAGCGGCCCTTTCAAGGCGTATTCAACCGCCAAGGCGTTCATAACGTACTCATTGTTTGGAGATTTCGAAGAGTTCCTCAGGCTGGAGTCCAGAGACCAGTCAAAGCTTGCGCTGAGCCATGACTTCGTTGAAGGCGTAGCCGCATTCAGAGAGAAGAGAAAACCGAGATTCACAGGAAATTGAAACTCAGTATCACCAGGCAAGGTATGCAGCCTTCGCTGCTATTCAGAATATAAAGCAATAGCGCAATATTGCTCAAAATCTAAAAATTAAAAATATGAATAGAAGGAGTCTCTCTGTTTTTTCAGAACTCGAATACCACGTCCTGTGCCAGCGGCAGTGTCTGGCCCCAGTTCTTCGTGACGGTCTGCCTTCTCATATAGTATTTCCAGGCGTCGCTTCCGCTCTCCCTTCCGCCACCTGTGTCCTTCTCGCCGCCGAAGGCGCCGCCAATCTCCGCACCGGCCGTACTGGTATTCACGTTCGCAAGACCGCAGTCTGAACCATATGGAGACAGGAAGGCCTCCTCCTCACGCAGGTCTGTGGTGAATATGGATGAGGACAGACCCTGTGGAACTGAGTTGTGTATCTCTATCGCTTCCTCGATGGTCCTGTATTTCATCACGTACAGTATAGGGGCGAATGTCTCCTCCTTCACTATCGGCATGTCCGGTTTTGCCTCAATTATGGTGGGCATTACGTAATGCCCTCCCTCCAGGCCCTTTATTGTAATTCTCTTTCCTCCGAATATCAATTTGCCGCCCTGTTTTATGGCCAGGTCTATGGCATGCTCATAGTCCTTAACCGCATCCTCGTCTATCAGCGGACCAACGAGAACCCCCTTCTCCCTTGGATCGCCGACTTTTATCGTGGAATACGCATTCTTTAGTTTTTCGAGGAACTGGTCATATATCTTCTCCTGTACGATCACGCGCCTCGTGGTTGTGCAGCGCTGGCCCGCGGTCGCAAGGGCTCCAAAGACAACGCCCCTCAGTGCGAGGTCTATATCTGCCTTGTCTGAAACGATCGCGCCGTTGTTGCCGCCAAGTTCGAGTATGCTCTTTCCCAGGCGCTTTGCAACGTTTTCAGATATTTTCTTGCCCACAGGTACGGATCCGGTGAACGATACGAGCGGTATTCTCGGATCGTTCGTTATCCAGTCTCCGCCCTCTGAACCGGAGCTGACCATGAGGAAGAAAATGTTTGGAGCATTGTTTCTCTTCAGGACGCGCTCTATAACCTTCATGACAGCCACTGCTGTGAGCGCAGCCTTGGACGATGGCTTCCATATTACAACGTCACCGTCAACGGCAGCTATGAAGGCGTTCCATGACCAGACAGATGCCGGAAAATTGAATGATGTTATGACCGCAACTGGCCCGAGGGGAACCCACTGCTCATACATGCGGTGATACGGGCGTTCGCTGGCTATAGTAAGACCGTAAAGCTGCCTTGAAAGCCCGAGGGCCAGATCCGATATGTCTATCATCTCCTGTATCTCGCCCTCACCCTCCGATGGAGTTTTGCCAGCCTCTATGGTCACGATCTTTCCTAGGTTCTTCTTCTCCTTCCTGAGCTCGTCCCCTATTTCCCTTATGATAAGGCCCCTCTTCGGTGCCGGTATCATCCTCCACTTCTTGAATTCCTCAATCGCCCTGGATACAAGCCTGTCGTAATCAGCCCTCGTTGCGAGGGAGATCTTGGCAACCTCACTGCCATCTATCGGGCTCTTCACTGTTAGCATCTTTCCCGATGGTTTGACCCATTCACCATCATAAACACCGGAGTTCACGTCATCGAGACCTATCTTTGAAAAAAGATCATCTTCTACAAGTGCCTTCATATCAATAGGAGTGAAAAAATGTATATTAATTTTCAGCGATCTTCATTTATGAATACGCATTTCATTTTATCTCTATCTTTCTGAACTTGTCCTTTTCGCTCTCCTTCTTCGGTGCCGTCTCCTTCCTTATTTCTTTCTGGAACTCCTCGAAGTTTCTCGGCAGTGTTATCAGGTAAAATAGGCGTTCAAGTTTCTCGTATGTTTTCTTGGAAACCTTGATTGTGATCTCTATATCCATGCGATCACTCAAGTATTACATTCAAATATCCATTTGAATATTCCGCCGATACCGGCCTCTTATCCGATATTGATTCTGGTAAGTAGAAGACGCGCTTCCAGTTTGCTATCTCAATGGTCAGTTCCCCGCCATGGTTGAACAGGTTGAGTTTTTCCTTCTCTGCGAACGGCATCTTTATCTTCAGTATGTACCTGTCTCCGTTCTTGGTGTACTTTATCGGCGTACCTTTGTAAAATACCTTGTATGGATCCTCGTCCCCGTAGATCAGCTTGCCAAGTTCGATCAGTTTTTTTATACCTATAGGCTCCTCCTGCAGCAGTCTTGCCTTGAAGATTTTGATGTCGACAAAGGAATTTTCCATCTCCGTTATTATATCCTTCTGGCTGCCACGCATCTTCTCGAAGAAATCGCCTGTTTCATCGCTCAGGATCTTGTTGATTATAACCGCGTCAACCGGATATCCATACAGCAGGAGATAGGTGTAAGCACGCTTTGTCTCACTGTACGACATATTGTCCGGGTTCGTTACAAGCCGGATCGATGTCACATCATTATTCGTGAGTATCTTCCTTATATCCGTCAGCTGGCGATACAGCAGATCTATGTTTTCAAAAACGGCGTCTTCCGGCAGCGGTATATCCACGAACGGTTTCAACAATGGACGTGCGACCCTTGCAGTTTTCCTGCTTATTGGAAAAAGCTTGTCCATATACCATGTCATGACTTCAGGGAACGAAAGGAGCTGCAATGCTGCCCCAGTAGGCGCGCTGTCCATTATTATGGTGTCGTATTCCTCATCGTAATAGTAGTTTCTCAGGTAAAGAAGCTCAGATGCCTCTTCGAAACCTGGAAGCGTCGCTATTTCATCCGCGGAAACCGGATCAAGGCCCTGGGATAAGAATAGGGATCTAAGGTAATCCTTCAGTTCACCCCAGTGCTCGTTTATGGACTGCACAACGCTGACCTCCTGCCCGTAGAGGTTATCGGCAAGCTGCTTTATGCTGTGACCTATTTCCATGCCAAAGGCATCCCCGAGGCTATGAGCAGGATCGGTTGATATGATCAGCGTTTTGTGCCCCTTTGATGAGAGCAGGGCTCCAGTTGCTGCGGCAATAGACGTTTTTCCTACGCCACCTTTTCCAGTGTAAAGCAGTATTCTTGGTCTCATTTCAATACCTCATTCTTTATCAATAGCAGTATTCGATACATCATCATTTCACCATCTAACAGAATTTCTAAATATTCATCCATAAATTTCAATACGGTCGATGACCATCAGCGCAAGTTCCATCAGCAGATCGATGTCTGGAGATCTTGTGACATTCTTCAGATAGTCCATGGCCGAGGTTATGAATCTCTTTGCTATACCGAAGGAGTAGTCTATCGCTCCGCTTCTTAGGAATATCTTCTTTAACAGATCCTTATCGATCTCAATGCTTCCATTGATCATGCCGACGATCTTATCCCTGTCATTCTCATCGGAATTATGAAGTGCGTATATTATGGGCAATGTCAGTGCGTCGTGTTTTATGTCTACAAAGGTTGGCTTTCCTGTGTACTTGTCATCGCCTGTTATGTCAAGTATGTCATCGGTCACCTGAAAAGCCATCCCAAGATTGAATGCAAATCCAGATAGCATATTTCTGGTGTTAAGATCAGCATTCGCCGCAATCGTGGCTCCTCTGGCACATGCTTCAAAGAAATGCGCGGTTTTGTTTTCTATTATTCTGTAGTAAGTATCCTCACTTATGTTGAGATTGCCCAGATTCACAGCTTCTAGGATCTGTCCTTCCGCAAGCCTGCTGGATGCATCGGCCATGACCTTCGAGACGATCGGACCATACCTTGAGCCGAGTTCATAGGCCTTTGCGAAAAGATAATCTGCAACAACTATTGCGTTGTTCACACCTTCCTTGTAGCTGAGCGTTGGACGCCCCCGGCGCATGGGGGAGTTATCGATTATATCGTCATGTATGAGGCTGGCAGTGTGTATGAGTTCGTATCCCGTTGCAAGATCCAGTATTTTGAAGTAGGGTTCATCGGTGCTCGATTCATACGCTAGTATAGTTAGAAGGGGCCTGAACCTCTTCCCACCTGCTTCTATGGTGTATCTTGCCATCCGGTCTAGATCAGGCTCTTCGCTCTTTACCGTTTCGAGGAGCCTGGCATTCACCTCCTCAACCTTGCTGTGAAGCTCCAATTCCCAATCCAAGAAGCTCTTCATGAACTCAGTTCTATCCCTTTATTATATTAAAAGGTATAACCGTTTCTGAACTGCGCAGGAACCCGTCATATGAATATCTTTCTCCGAACGCATAGATTAACTGATGATATAGGTTATAAATTCTTAATGTAGAATTAGAAAAACTCTGAGTGACACATATATGGAATTATAAATTGCATTCATATTTCTATACCGGCTGAGTCCAATTATCCAGTGATACCACATATTTCGTCGTCAGGACATAAACTTAATCTATTTCAAATGGATTAATCCATATGACGAGCAAGGCGATGCTTTACTTCTCCTACACAAAGCCGAAGGTATGGTCTTTGCTCGTTTTTGTCGGCGCCATCGGTGCCGTGATAGCGATACCGTATTTCAATCTGCATTATATTTCACTAATAGTATTGGCCACCATTGCAGTTATGCTAGGATCCATGGGTGCAGAGGCAACAACCAACTATATAGATAAGGACATAGATGCTGTTATGTCAAGGACCATGAAAAGGCCTCTGGTTACCGGGCAGATAAAGCCAATCAATGGACTGTTATTCGGTCTTGTACTGATGTTTCTTTCCATCGCAATTCTTGCTGCTTTTGGAAAGTTATACGCTGCACTGTTTATGGGAATAGGGCTCTTCGATAATGTATTCATATATTCGTATCTGACTAAGAGAAGAACCCCATGGAACATAATCCTGGGTGGTTTTTCAGGTGGTTTTCCTGTCGTGATAGGCTGGTATACCGTTACTTCAAAATTCTCAATACTTCCATGGTTCCTGTTCCTTCTTGTGGTTGTCTGGATACCCATCCATGTATGGAGCCTCGCCTATAGATACAGGGACGATTACAATAGGGCACATGTACCGATGATGACTTCCATACACAACGACAGGATATCAGCCATATGCATATCCTCGGCTGCCATAATACTCTTCGCATTCTCCATAATACCTGCCTTCTTCAGAGTTATGCCCATGGTTTATATGATACTGGCCTCAGCCATAGCGGTACCGATGATATTCTACTCCATTGTCTTTGTCAGGCACCCAGACAGGAAGAATTCGCTGAAGCTTTTCATATACAGCAGCCCATACCTTGCCATAATATTCGTACTTGTGCTGATATTCAGGTTTCTGTGAGCCTTCAAGATGGCTTTCAGAGCGATCATCAAAATGCGGCGCCTCAGAAACGTGAGAGCAATTGAAGATCTGCAATATGAAGGGCGATGTGGGTGAGCTTTTGTGCGAAAGCATCAATCCTGATGAGAGGCGGTCTTCGAATCTCCGAATAAATCACAATATTTATTAAGGTCGCATTATTTGCAGTCTATCGGTGTTGATCAATGTCATTGGATGTCTCAAATAAGGTGAGCAGAGCCTTGACCCAGGAGATAGAGACCCTTGCGAATATATCTAGGGAAAGCGGCTCTAAACTCTGGAGGGATATCGCTGAGAGACTCGCTTCAAGAAGGAGAGGATACGCCTCTGTTAACCTGTCAAAGATAGATAAATATGCTAAAGACGGTGATATAATAGTTGTTCCGGGGTATGTTCTGGGCGTTGGTAAAATTAGCAAGAAGGTTACCGTTGGTGCGTATAAATTTTCAAAGACAGCAATGGAGAAGCTGTCTAATTCTGGATGCGCCTTCATGAACATTTCTGAAATTGCTAAGGACAACCCCAAAGGTACAAACGTAAAGATAATGAGGTAAGAACATGAGAGTGATTGATGCTTCCGGAGCTATTTATGGACGGTTATCTGCTTACGTTGCGAAGAGGCTTCTGGAGGGTGAAGAGATAACCATAGTTAATGCGTCGAAAGCTGTGATAACCGGAAATAAGGAATTCATAATAGAAAAGTTCAAAGAGCGCCTTGATATTGGAAGCGTGAGAAAGGGTCCGTACTATCCAAAGACTCCCGAAAATATACTCAGAAGATCCATAGGTGACATGCTTCCAAAGAAGATAACGAAGGGAAAAGAAGCTCTTGCAAGATGCAGGGTATACCGGAATACCCCACCTGATATTGAGAAGGAAAAAGTCGAGAAAGTGGATGGCGTTGTGACAGATAAGGTTTCAGGCATAATCACGCTTGGAGATCTGTCGAAGGAGCTTGGAGGTTATTGAATATGGATTTCGTGATAACTACCGGTAAGAGAAAAACTGCGGTTGCCCGCGCAGTTGCAAAGAAGGGCAAAGGCATAGTGACTATAAACGGATATCCCGTGGAGCTTTATCCTGTAAGGGTTCTTCGCAATAAGATAATGGAGCCCCTGCTTATTGCTGAAGATAAGGCGAAGGATCTGGACATAGCAGTAAAGGTCAGGGGTGGCGGTGTCACTGGCCAGGCCGACGCATCACGCACGGCAATAGCTAGGGCGATCGTCAAATACCTGAACGACACCGAACTTGAAAACCTGTTCAGGCAGTATGACCGTACACTCATAGTCAACGACGTCCGCATAAAACTCCCAAAGAAGGCCGGTGGTCGTGGCGCAAGAGCCAAGAAGCAGAAGTCCTACAGGTGATCTGGAATGATAATACCTGTCAGGTGTTTCAGCTGCGGCAGAGTTATTGCGTCAGATTACGGGCGATACATCAAACGTGTTAATGAAATAAAGGCAGAAGGCAGGGATCCCAGTCCAGAGGAGATCGAGAAGATCTTCGATGATCTTGGAATAGAGAGATACTGCTGCAGGCGCATGATCGTATCGCACGTTGATCTCATAAGCGAAATAATGCCATTTTCGTGAGGGGCCGTGGGGTAGCTTGGTATCCTGCCAGCTTGGGGTGCTGGTGACTTGAGTTCAATTCTCAACGGCCCCATACCTTTTATTTAGATTTCGATAAGATCAAAAAATTTGTGATTTTGAATCGTCCAAGGTTTCCTTCTTTAGCTCCTGATAGGCCTTATTCCTTCTTCCCTTAAGGGTTCAATAGATAATGCAGCAATACACAACGGCATCTATTATCTCATTTTTTCGGATGGTGAAAGTACCAGTTTCTGACGGCGGAAGCCAGGGGAAGATTCAGAGACTTGTTTCTGGCGTAAATAACAAACCCAGACAGGATGATTCCGATTGCAGGTGTTATTTCAAATTGCAATGTTATACAGGAAGAGGTTGCCGGATTGATGGGCGAAAATATCAGGAGAGGCCAGGAAATGGAAAAAATCTTGACTCGAAGCTAAATGAAGAGAATCCATGTTATAATATCAAGAATCAACATCCTAATTTCATAAAAGTAAAATCGTATTCTGAAGGCGATGGCTCCACACATAATCAGAGGTATTCTCACCAGATCTTGAATTCCATTAGAATAGCGGTAAACGGTCATGCAAATCAGAAAGATTCCACCATTAATCCATAACTCGATTATAGATCCGATTCGTGCATTGAAAGCCACAGATGTTCCCCGCAGAAATCACTAAGCATTGAGAAAATGCAGGAAGCCTTCAACAAACTGCATCAGATCCATGATTATCCCATAATCTGAATAGCGAAATATTGGAGCGTTCCTGTCTGTATTCACCGCTATGATCTTTCTTGCGTATCGCAATCCCACAATGTGATTATCCTGACCAGAGATTCCAAGTGCTATGTACACATCAGGTGATACAGCGCTTCCTGTAAGGCCTATCTGCTGCTGCCTTGGGATATAATTCATGTCCACTATGGGCCTTGAACCGCCAACGGAGGCGCCAAGCATTGATGCCAGCTCCATTATTTTCGGCAGGTCTTCCTTTCGCTTCAAGCCGCGGCCTATACCTAGTATCAGCCTTGATCCTTCAAGAGGTTTGAACTCCTGAGGCACAGGTATGAACTGACCATACCTTATCCGGCCAGCGGGATCAAGAGACATGTGCGATATGCTGGGCTCTATGTTTACCTTCACCTTCCTAAACATGCCCGGCCTTGCAGTGGCCATCGCCGGTTTTTTCCGGGATATAATCTCTGCTATGACCCCACCGCCGAAAGCCGGTTTGTACTGCAATAGACCGCGATCACCATACGAAAGGTCCACGCAGTCGGCTGTCAATCCTAGACCAAACCTTGCCGCAACAAGGGAAGATATCTGCCTACCAGTCACCGTAGACGGAAAGATCAAGAACTCGGGGCTATGCTTCTTTATTTCATCGACAATATAATAAGAGAGGCCAACCGCATCTGTTCCGGATATAATATCCACATGGTGAGCCGGCACAGACCGTGGATCACTGAATTCTACATTGCCTATCACCCTCACGTAAAATGAGTTTTCCGAAGCGATGTCTGCGACCTTGGATGCTATTTCAAGCGATGCATTCTCACTGTCAATGGCTATTGCCCACGCCTCCCCTCTGAACTCCGCATAATTCAGATCGATGGTCTTCATCCTGTCGTTTTTCCTTGACACCCTAATTATCTCCATTATCTGCCGGTACATATCAGCTCCAGGATCTATGAAAACAGGGCTTCTGTTACTGTTAACCTGTTCGGTTCCTATGACAGCTGTTGGAGAATCCCTGCCGCCATCCAGATCCAGCCCGAGCCATTTTGTATCGATCTGTACTATTCTGTCATACATCTGCGGCGTATCTGGCTTGATGGCCCTGGCCCTGTTGATTTTCTCGCTAAGCGACAGAACGCATGGAAGCGGTGCCGAGCAGGTATAAATGCCATTCTCTAACTCCTGTTCAAGTTCCAGATGATCGGATATCATGATCTTCGATACAGATGGCACGTATGGCCAGCCCATCAGTGCAGATACCTCGGCCGGTACCTGTGAGGTTTCTCCATCCAGTGAATATTTTCCCATCAGCACAAGATCTGGGCCATACCTGAGGGCAAAGGCCGCAAGCACACGCGACGTGATCAGCGTATCCGAATTGGCCAGTGAAGGATCCGTGATCAGATATCCGCGTTCTATCCCCATTCTCAGAGCCTCATTTATAACCTCCACTGCCTGTGGTGGCCCCATCGTTGCCACACAGGTTTCCCATCCATGACGTTCTGATATTCTTATAGCCTCCTCCACCGCCTTCTTATCGAAGGAGTTCATCATAAGGGGTACATCCTTTCTCACGATCCTCTTCGTTTCAGGATCGAACTTTATCTTGTTTACATCAGGAACCTGCTTCACAAAAACAAGCAGTTTCATGACGATCCCGTTCTCCTATGGCAAGTCCACAAGTATCATCCCATTCTCTATGCGGACAGGATACGTTTTTATGGGCGATATTTCTCCCGCGCCCTCCGGTGGGCTGACCACTGATCCGTCCTTGGGATCGAAGGATGCAAAGTGGTTTGTACAGACTATCTTGTGGTCATCAAGAAATCCATCCGAGAGATCGAACTGCTCGTGTGTGCAGTAGGGAGACGTTGCGTATATATGCCCATCATCGTTTACTATCAACACCTCAGTACCGGCCACCTTGACCTTCAATAAACCCTGAGCCTTCCTCTGCTCAATTGCGGGATACCAGACCATGCAATCACATTTGGTTTAATTATTTCAACATTTATTTTCAGGTAGAACTACATACAACGGACTGTGAATATTTAATTATTAAAAAAATAATATGGTTCTAAGATTTAAATTATACATCTGACCTTATAGGATCCATAAAATAGATCCATCACTTCTTCCCTGCTGGGGCCTGAGCCGCCTCCTCTGATGGCAGATACTGCATGCCCGATTCTATTATCTCTGTTATCTCATCGGTCTTGAACCCACTGTACACAGACCAGAAGTAGAAGCCTATGGCCACCAATATCATCACCAGAAAGTCCCATGGGAACGGAATCAGCCCTGTTCCGCCGTATGCTTTCTCCCCGAAATAGGACAGCAGTGTTATTGCTCCCATGTATGCGAGAAGCCATGCACCGCCCTTGAAGTGCTTACCGGAGAATATGTTTATGGCGGACTTTCCGGCAAGGTAGAATGCGGCATAGACTATAAGGCCTATGAGTATGGCTATGACAAGATAGGCAACAAGAGGCCACCCACTCCAGTAGACTATGAGCGTGGCGCCGACGAATGCTATCGGGCTAAGTATTGAAGCGCCCTTAAGCCTGAAGGGCCTCTTCAGTTCCGATGCCTCCCTCCTGAATACCTGCAGGGCCGAGCCGCCAACTATGTAGGTGAACACTGTTGACGAGGATATGAAACCAACGAGCTTGTACCAACTTGGGAACGGAGCGAAGAATATGTATCCTATTACAAGAGAAGCGATGAGGGGCAGTATTGGCACACGGTGCTTTCTGTTAACGTCGGACATTGATTTGCCGAGATAGCCAAGGGTGGCCAGCCCATACAGCGTCCTCTGAGATGTGCCCAGGTACACATTCAGCGTGCCGGATGGCGATACGTAAGCGTCTGCAAAGAGGAAGTAGGACAGGAAAACGAGGCCAGCAGAGCTTGCAAGCGTTGCGAATGGTGCCGTTACAACACCTCCGCTCAGCGCTGACCACTGACCAGGCGCGACGCCAACGGCCGCCCAGTTAACCTGCCCGATGAAGACCACCTGCAGGAGCGCGTAAAGCGCTATTCCTATTACAACGGACAGTATCGTCGCTATCGGAACCGACCTCTGTGGGTTCTTTGCTTCTCCTCCATAGTCAAGCGCCTGCCTGAAACCTAGATACGAGAACACTATTCCGGATACGGATATTGCTTCAAATACGCTCGACCACCCATATGTGACAAAGCCGGTTTTGAGGAAGAAGTTGCCTATGTTGAAATGCACCGTAAGAAGAAGCGCTACGGTTGCTGATGGAATTATCAGCTTCCACCAGGTCATGCCCGTATTTGTCTTCCCCATGACCTTGATTCCAAAGTAGTTCAAGAAGAAGAACCCGAGCATGAGTATTGCTGCCAGCAATATTCCGACTGCTGTCAGTACACCGGTTGGAGTTACGAGTCCCTTAACATAGGTACCAGCGTATGTTATCACACCCTCAGCTTCTATGGCCGGGACGGATACGGCGCTCAAAAAGTATGCCCACCCGAAGAGAAATCCAGCAAGGCCGCCGTGGGAGTACTGACCGTACCTTACGATCGCACCGGACCTCGGTATCATGCCACCAAGTTCCGCATACACCAGAGCAATGACGAGCACGATGAGCCCACCGATTATCCATGATAGCACGGCTGCGGGCCCGGCCAGCATGGACGCTCCTGCTGCCGCAAACAGCCATCCCGACCCGATTATTCCTCCCAGGCTCAGAAACAGGAGGTCAATAGTCGTAAGCTCCTTTCGGAACCTCTTATCGGAGGCTGTAGACTTGACAAACGTGTCTTGTTCTATCATTACATGACTTTATAACAATTAGTATTTAAATGTTTGCAAAAAGTAATGAAATTAAATTTATTTGTAAACTGATGTCTTTAATACATAAATATTTAGACATAATGATAATTTATCAACATAATTTAAAAGAGACAACATAATGATATTGTGTCGTATGATCCATAAATGGCAAAATTACGAATATGGACCATAAAATACACGTAAACGTAAAAGAGAAATAGCCTCCATCATAATTAAATCTGAAATTCAATATACAAAATATTTTTATATATATTGCAATTATAGCATTTATGGTAATGAGTCCACTTCCTCCGCTGGCGATAGGATTCTTCGGCCTGGGTACCGGGTACTATG
>JABEBW010003304.1_pt1 | contig 123486 bp, 128 predicted proteins | sample 7245961 | NCBI WGS metagenome assembly JABEBW01 (sample SAMN14506364, study PRJNA622280) | hot springs metagenome | biome: hot spring [ENVO:00000051]|acidic hot spring [ENVO:00002120]; feature: spring [ENVO:00000027]|sediment [ENVO:00002007]; material: sediment environment [ENVO:01001048]...
TCATCTATATTATAATTAAAGATGAAATCATTTAATATTGGCAAATACGTAAAAATTCCATTATGAAAATTGAAAAGGTTTTTAATTAATAATAATATTAGTAGTCGTGGAAGCTAATAATGGAAAGATGGAGAGGATTCAGGAGATGCTCCGCATGTTTGGGCTCTCTTCCTATGAAGCTCAGGGTTTTGCGGCGCTTGTTTATCATGGTGTGGCGAACGCAGACACCATAGCCAGCACTGCCAATATCCCAAGGACGTCTGCCTACAAAGTCATGGAATCGCTGGTCAGGAAGGGGCTTGCAAAGGCCACTGAAGGCAGGCCAAGGATGTTCAAACCTGCGAAGATGGAGGAGATAAGGGACTATTATGAAGAAAAGCTGCAGCAGCTATTCAGGGATCTAAAGGAACTCGAGGATAACGCACCATCCAGAGGCGAACCACAGCTCATCTACACGATAAATGGGTCACAGAAGGTCATGGAGAAGATCGAGGAGATGATAAACCTGACCGAGCATGAGATAATGATCTCCACACCCAAGATAATAGAGATAAGGAAGCAGATGAAGAAACCCATAGAAAATGCCATTAAGAGAGGTGTGAGGGTTGTCTTTGTCATACCGCCAAACAAGAGGGTTCCTGCTAACGTGATAGTTTACAGGAGAGACGGACTAATAGCGACGGACATAGTTAGCGACCAGATCAGGGCGCTCATTGCCGGCCCGGATCTTGAAACATGCGGATACAGCGATAATCCAATGCTCAGCATGCACGTATACCAGTTCATAAACATACTGATAAATAAGCCAGAGATTCAGGGATAGCCTTGATCGATGAAGCTATAAGGTCTATATCGAAGAAATACACTATTGGTGGCCACATATCCGTTGCGGGCGGCCTTCATAATGGTCCGGCAAGAGCAGCCGTGTTCGGTTTTCCAACATTTCAGTTTTTCTCCAAGAATCAGATGCGCTGGTCATCGCCGCCGCTGAAGGATGATGAAGCAGCGGCCTTCAAATCCGAGGTTAGAAAATACGGCATAGAAAGCACGATGATCCATGCCTCATATCTTATCAATCTGGCATCAGCAGATCCTGATCTTTACAAGAGATCGATGGAGGCTTTTCACGACGAGATAGATCGATCCGATAAACTGGGATCTACCTTCCTGACCGTGCATCCGGGATCGAATCCAGACCGTGCCGACGGGATCCGGAGAGTAAGAGATGCCCTCTCAACGATCGGTGATCATGCCGTAATAATATTGATAGAAAACACCGCGGGGCAGGGAAACGTTATCGGAACAAGGCTTGACGAAGTTGCAAAGATAATAGATACCTCAGATAAGAAACTCGGAGTCTGCATAGATACATGCCATGCATGGGCATCAGGCTATGATCTCAGAGATTCGCTTGAAAAATTCATAGAATCGCTTGATTATACCATAGGCCTGGACAGGATCTTCGCATTTCACCTAAACGATGCAAAGCGAGAGATGGGCAGCAGGATAGATCGCCACGAACTCATCGGGAAGGGAACTATAGATGGCGGTTTGATAAACCTCATAAGAGATGATCGGCTAAGGGCAAAGCCGAAGATCATGGAAACACCATTCGGCGAGGCAAGATTCGAAGATAACCTCAGGTACATGAGTTCGAAGATCGGTGAATAGTTGGAAGTCAAACCCTTTAGACCACTGATATACAGGAAAGAGATAGATGGTATGATCTCTCCTCCGTTCGACGCCATAACGCCAAAGCAGGAGATAGAATTGAAGAGGAATCCATATAACATAACCTACCTGACGCTGCCGAAGGGCAGAGACGGCGTCTCGCATGCCAGGATGATAATGGAGAACTGGATCGAAAACGGTGTTCTTCTAAGGGCTGAGAGGGACTGCATCATAGTGCTCAAACAGATCTTTTCTGCGAACAGCAGGAGGATCACAAGGTACGGCATAATCGCCAGAGTGCGCGTATTCCCGGAAAATGGCGATGTTATACCGCATGAGAGGACTTTTGACGAGTTTGTCAGGGATAGAGAGATACTCATGGAAGGGATAGGAAGCCAGCTTGAACCAATATTCTTAGTTACACTGAAGAATGAGCTGCCCCAGTATCTGAAAATTATAACTGAGAACATGAAGGAGGATAATCGATACTTTGGGCCGGAAAATGTTGAGAATTATGTTTACTACATATATGACCATAAGGAGATCCAGAAGATATCCAACATCCTCAGGAACGATATAGCGATAGTAGCAGACGGCCATCACCGGCTGCAGGCAACAAAGAACATTGCATCAAGGCAATCTGGGCTAGCAAGAGAATTCTGGAGCTACGCCATGTCTTATGTGACCTCTATACACGATGAGGGCGTCCTCATAGGTGGAGTCCACAGGGTCATATCGAGCAGATTCAGATTTGACGCGGATAGGGCCTCAAAGTACTTCTACGTGGACCAGTGCGATACGATAGCTGGAAACGATCCCGTGATATACGATGGCCGCTTCTACTGCATCAGGCCTCGTGAAAATGTATACGACAACATCATCGATAGCCTCAATGATTTCCTCTTCTCAAAGACCATCGGAATGTCGACCATTGATCTGGAAAGGGATGTTATATATACGCATGATTACGCTGAGGTGGTTAACCTGGTTAATTCGGGTAGCTTCTCCTTCGGGGTAATAATGCCAGACTGGGACAAGGCCCATCTAGTAGAGCTACTGCTCACGAGAAAGATACTACCGCAGAAATCCACATATTTCTATCCGAAAATTCCTTCTGGCATCTCTATAGACAGCATCTCCGAATTCATCGTTACTTGAACAGCCCTATTTCAAAATGTGAAGAAATCAAACGCATGTTTTATTGCCATGACAAATCTTCAATCACAATACGTGCTTTTCCTGCTTACATTTTGATGGCAAACCGATAATAGAAATCTTTTTGTGGATCTGAACTATTTAGCTCCAACGCGCTGAGACAGTCAGGGATATTAAGGTCTGATGCGGTCTCAGTTCCTGATCTATGCCACTGTAGCTCAGTAGGTAGAGCAGCTGATTCGTAATCAGCAGGTCGGGGGATCGATGCCCTCCAGTGGCTCTTCTACAAAACATTGATCCTTTGACACATCAAGCAAATTTTTATGTACTGGAAACTCCCAATTACCTGTAAGTTGATAGTGTCACAAAGTTTGTATATGCATAATCTGCGAAGACCAAGGGAGAAATTTCATGAAAAAGAAGCATGTATCTTCTGGATGGGAAAACGAGGCCATATTGCATAGAATATCCAATTAAGAATACAAAGGAAGTTGTGGATCTGCCACTAAGGACATCATACAAATCCTAAAAAATAGGATATTCCATCAAACCGCATTATAAATATCCAAAAATCTCGATCACACAGAGATAACGATATATGAAGCATGAATAGAATTCTGTCGATAAGAAACGGTTTAAAAACATTAAATAATTGCGGCAGCTATCTTTTGGATACAGCCGGAATGGAACATTCCGTATCCTGGATAAGTTCAAATTCAGATGAACTTATATTACGATCATGGATATCATCTCGTATGGATATTGCAGAGCTTCACAGGGCAGGAGATGATATCAAGGAAATGATGAAAAGCGAAGGTTATTACTCTGAACCCAGCAAATATGAAGCAGAATTATCGGACGGAAATATTACTTTTGCATATTCATATCCAATAAAGGCCTTCGAAAAATTTCTCGGTTATTATGATAGGGAGAACAGAATTGCGTTTAACCCATCCATATCCATGCGCACGGACTTTTCATTCTGCCTGGCTGCATGCAGATACAGAAAAAACGGTAAAACAGACACCGTTGTGCTGGATGGATATGCTGATAATAAGTACTACAAAAAGGCGAAATTTGCTTTAGATAAATTCCGCAGCGAATATTCAATAAATGGCTCCTTCGACTTTTATATAAAGAGATACAGAAGATACCAAAAAGCCAAGGGCCTGAGCGAATCTTCGGCCGTCGCAGCAGCTGTTTCCAGAGCCCTGATATCGAATGTATTTGGCGATGATGCGGCGAAAGACGATATATTTGTCTCCAGATATGCAAGGTTGGTATCCGGATCTGGAACACGGGCAGCACACGACGGAATATCCATGTGGCTCTCATATCCTGGTATGGATTCTAGAGATTGCGTTGCTTTCAAAGTGGGTAAAAGCAATGAAAACCTTAATTATGGGGTTTTTCCGAAATATAGCGATGTTGCGACGGACAACGCGCACAGCATAGCTGTAAATTCAGTTTTCTACGGTACGTGGGTAAGTGAAAAGTTCAGCAATGTTAAGAGGCTGATTTCGGATCATTTTGACATCAACGATCTGCTGAAAATCGGCGAAAACGACATGCTAAGACTAAATTCGATTCTGATGTCAGGTGGTCTCATAATTCAAACTCCTGACAGCCTCAGAATACTGAAGGAAATACTTAAATTTAAATCAAAGAATGAAGGGTTTTATTTCACTGCGGATACCGGCCCATCAATTGCCATTTTCTCATTCGATAGATCGCTGATCGACGAGTTCAGAGAAAATGTGAATGACGAATACATAGAGGGGAGCTACGACTTTAAGGGATACAATAATAGGATGAGAGATTTCATCAGGGAGGCCCAGGAATATTTCACGCAAACACCTGGTGAAGACGAAGAGGATCGCCTGTGAGTAATTATGGGATCCCTCAACGATTCATCATTGGATCAGCAATTGCAAGATTTTTTATGCGGTAGACGATCGCCTGCGGTGTTATCTTCAGTGTTAGCGATGAAAGGAATCCACAAAAGGCGAACTGTGAAGCTTGGATTCAAATTAAAAGATCCTGCCGTTTCAGGTGATCTAGAGTATGTCAACTAAACCATTTGAGATGAGAGAAGAGGCTGGCTATTACGTGATCGAATTCCAGCATAAAGCCTGGACAATGAGCTCTGCTCCATTCAATGGAGGCTGCGGCCTCCGATCCACATACATCAACAGGCACGTGGACAGCAATTATTCGCATGAAGTCAGAACTGAAGTGGAGAGCTTTTTGAAGAGGCAGAACCTGGCAACTGAGGACACAGTGGTTACATTAACGGCAGCCGACGTGTCCAGATACGTTCATGCGTCGAAGCACGTGGAAGGCTGGCATATCGACATCTTCCTTACCGCTGGATTTGACAATGCCATATCTATCGGAAACCGTTTTGGAAAACCTGGCACGATAAACATCGCTGTTGTAACTGACATGCCGCTCAGCGAAGCCGCCATGGTCAATATGATGCAGTCCATGGTAGAAGCGAAGTCCCAGTTTATGAACGACTACGGCATAAAGGATATCAGAACAGGAAAACCTGCTCCTGGAACGTCAACGGATACCGTATCCCTTTTCGTCGTCAATAGCGAGGGAAACATCGATTATGCCGGCAGATTGACTGAGGCTGGATATTACACTTCCATGATGGTTTACAATGCTCTAGCGCTATCCTACAGGTGAGCCACTCCTATGTCGAGGCGTCGGATCTTCTTCCTGATTCATAGACCGACTTCTGCCTGTACGGATATATACCGGACTAGTCCGAAATAGCAATCTCTACAGGCGTAAGTTCGGACCGCACCAGCCCCATTCTACTCCAATATACGTTAAATGACCACGAACTTCTCTATCAGGGAAGTCCGTGCATCTCATCGCTGAAGATCGACGTTTTGCTGCTTCCCTCAAACCCCTAACTTTCTTATAAGTAAAGGATGACTCATTAAATATACATTTAAATAAGATGCATTAATCGTTTATTTATGGTAACAGTGCGTTATTACGCTACTCTGAGACCCATCACAAAAAAGAAGGAAGAAACCTTCAACGGGATCTCAAAGATATCAGAACTCCTTGAAAGGCTCAAGGTTGAGTATGGATCAGAGTTCACCAAGCAGATGTATGATGGGAATAATCTCTTCAAGAATGTTATAATACTTGTGAATGGCAACAACATAACCTCCATGAAGGGCCTAGATACCGAGATAAAGGATGATGACAAGATCGACCTGTTCCCGCCTGTGGCCGGCGGATAATCAGGGGATCGCAGCGACCATCATTCGTCGATTTTATTTTTGATCCGGCGAAGCCATGAGTATTATTCCCGTATTTCCATCGATGTATATGCGCTCGCCTTCCTTTATCTGACGAACCAATCTTGCCTTGGTTACAACCGTTTTTCCCTTTAAAGAAGACATAAGAGATGGCTTGATATCAGATGTGAATATGAATGCCCTGAAATCAGTTCCAGGAATTCTTCCATCCTCAGACATGAGTATGTCTCCCTTCGTACCGTAAGTTGCCGTACCGGATAAGCTATCTCCAAATGAATAGCCTCTTCCTATGAATTTGCCTACAACGGCCACCTTGACGTCGTTCGTCCCTCCAAACGTGAAGTACGGATCGCCGCTGGTCATCACGAGCTTACTTCCATCAGCGAACCTACCAGAACGCACTATGTATTCCATAATCTCTGAAAAACTAAGATCTTCTGCGTTGCCCTCCATATGCAATGGCAATACGCCGAAGTATATGTTCAGCTTTCTGGCAAGACTCTCGCTTACAGTGGCAGCGTAGACCATGGCCTTTGGCCTCAGCGACGATATCATCCTAACGGTTGATCCAGTATGCGTAAGTGCCACTATCCCATCGCTCTTGATATCATCAGAGAGTATCTTCGCTGCCCTTGCTACTGAGTATGCTATGGTGTTTCCCTTAAAGTAATATGAAGAATCGAACGACACCTTGTCCTCCACGTAATCCGAAACCTCCTTGAGCGTACGGACGGCCTGAACCGGATACTTTCCTATCGCACTCTCCTCGGAGAGCATTAAGGCATCTGCATTGTCTATGATCGCATTTGTAATGTCTGAAATCTCTGCCCTTGTGGGTGAACTGTTGTTTACCATGGATTCCAGCACCTGGGTCGCTACGATAGTGAAATCGCCATCCTCATGCGCTGTCTTTATTATGTGCTTCTGAGCCAGCACGACCTCTTTCAAGGGAAGTTCCACACCGAGATCGCCACGCGCCACCATGATGCCATCGGATGACTTCACTATCTCCTCTATGTTATCCAGGCCGCTCTTCGTCTCTATCTTCGATATTATGTACTGATCGCCACCGCTGTCTATAACGAAGTCGCGCAGGCTGTCAACGTTCTCAGATTTCTGCACAAATGAAAGGGCGAAGAAGTCCACGCCATCCGCTATGCCCTCCCTTATGAAGGCACGATCCCTGTCCGTTATGGTTCCGAGCTCTATGAAACGGCCGGGGATATTCACACGGCTCCTGTCCCTTAGAACGCCATCGTTTAGAGCCCGGATTGTGAACGGATCTGTTGATTCAACCTCGAATGATACTTCACCATCGCTCATCAGTATCCTGTCGCCAACCTGAACAGCCGAAAGCACGTTCATGTTGTTCAGGACTATGTCTTTGCCCATGACGTAGTCCTTACCGGATGATATTTTCAATGTACCACCCGCGAATTCGCCCGTTCTGAGCTCTGGGCCCTTCAGGTCTATCATTATACCAACGTCCCTGTTGATAGAACGAACCATCTGCGTTATCTTCGATACATCCTTTATATCTGCATGTGCAGAATTTATTCTTACCAGCGAAAGACCGTTGTCTATCATCTGTTTCATTATCTCGGGCGAACTGCTAGCCGGGCCTATTGTCGCAACTATCTTGGTCTTCATGAGCACACACCTCCAAGCAGCTTGGGATCATTTGAATGGACTATTATGATCGATCGCCTTTCATTTACATGAGCGTGAATTCTTTCAATGAAACCTACTTTTAGACATTTTTGTGAAGAATATGCACCGTAATCAGCATAAGATTTACTTGATCCATTGGATCGATTGTAAACGAACGATCCATGAAATCCGCGAGTCAAAATTTTCCACATCATTATTGGTTATGTAAACATCACAATAAATCCTTTTGATCCGATTTCACTTCTAGCAAAACATGCACCAGGATGCTGCTCAGGGACATCGTTTCCTTCATAAGTGCAATATGCGGGCATCATATCGAAGGCCAACATTGCGTCCAATAAACGGTTCTCGAAATGCGCAACACATTAGAAATTAATTAATAGAATCTAGCATTCCCGCACTTATGACTGAACAGAAAGCCATTGTGACAGATGCGCCCAAAGGTGGCGTGAAATACACAACAATAGACATGCCTGAACCGGAACATTACGACGCCAAGCTTTCACCTGTATACATAGGAATATGCGGAACGGATCGTGGAGAGGTGGCTGGTGCCCTGTCATTCACGTACAATCCAGAGGGGGAGAATTTTCTTGTTCTCGGGCACGAGGCGCTTCTGCGTGTTGACGATGCCCGTGATAATGGCTACATAAAGAAGGGCGATCTTGTAGTACCCCTCGTGAGAAGGCCTGGAAAATGCATCAACTGCAGAATAGGCAGGCAGGATAACTGTTCCATAGGTGATCCGGACAAACATGAGGCTGGAATAACTGGGCTTCATGGTTTCATGCGCGATGTCATATACGACGATATAGAGTATCTCGTTAAGGTTGAAGATCCAGAACTGGGAAGGATCGCAGTGCTTACGGAGCCTCTGAAAAATGTCATGAAGGCTTTTGAGGTCTTCGACGTTGTGTCAAAAAGATCCATATTCTTCGGGGACGATTCCACGCTCATAGGTAAGAGGATGGTCATAATAGGCAGCGGGAGCGAGGCTTTCCTCTACTCGTTTGCAGGCGTAGATCGCGGTTTCGACGTCACAATGGTGAACAGGCACGATGAGACGGAAAACAAGCTGAAGATCATGGACGAGTTCGGCGTCAAGTTCGCAAACTACCTTAAGGACATGCCGGAAAAGATAGATCTCCTGGTTGACACCAGTGGTGATCCAACGACGACATTCAAGTTCCTCAGGAAGGTAAACAACAACGGCGTCGTCATATTGTTCGGCACGAACGGCAAGGCGCCCGGCTATCCAGTGGATGGCGAGGACATAGATTACATCGTGGAGAGGAACATAACAATAGCCGGATCGGTTGATGCCGCGAAGATACACTACGTGCAGGCCCTTCAGTCCCTCAGCAACTGGAACAGAAGACACCCAGATGCCATGAAGAGCATCATAACATACGAGGCGAAGCCGTCCGAAACCAACATATTCTTCCAGAAACCACACGGAGAGATAAAGACGGTGATAAAGTGGCAGTGAAGATCCTCAGGGGAGAGGAGATCGCCGAAAAGAAAGCCGAAAACCTGCATGGGATAATTGAAAGATCCGGGCTCGAACCATCGCTGAAACTTATACAGATTGGAGATAATGAGGCTGCCTCAATATATGCCAGGGCAAAGATCAGAAGGGGAAAGAAGATCGGTATAGCCGTGGACCTGGAAAAGTATGATGACATTTCGATGAAAGACCTTCTGAAGAGGATAGACGATCTAGCGAAGGATCCACAGATAAATGGAATCATGATAGAAAATCCGCTGCCAAAGGGCTTTGATTATTATGAGATAGTCAGGAATATTCCCTACTATAAGGACGTGGATGCGCTCTCCCCATACAACCAGGGACTCATAGCCCTTAACCGTGAATTCCTCGTGCCTGCAACACCCCGTGCCGTGATAGATATCATGGATTACTATGGATATCATGAAAATACGGTGACCATAGTGAATAGATCTCCCGTTGTTGGCCGGCCACTGTCGATGATGCTTCTCAACAGGAATTACACAGTATCGGTATGCCACAGCAAAACAAAGGATATAGGCTCGATGACAAGATCTTCGAAGATCGTGGTTGTGGCCGTGGGAAGGCCTGGATTTCTCAATAGGGAAATGGTTACACCAGGGTCCGTTGTCATAGATGTCGGCATAAACTACGTAAACGACAAGGTGGTTGGGGATGCAAATTTTGAGGATCTTTCAGAATATGTAGAGGCCATAACCCCTGTGCCGGGAGGGGTTGGCCCGATAACGGCAACAAACATACTCGAAAACGTTGTGAAGGCGGCAGAATTCCAAAAAAACAACCTGTAAATTTTTAAATTCCATTACCGATCCATTTACAATATCAGAAAATTAGGAGCGTATGCCCGGTTACCTCTCTTCAACTTACTTTTGCGATGAATCGTTTCCATAGAAATTGTACAATTGAATGATCATGGATCGACGCTGGTGATGCGGCATTTCGGAAAAGAAGCAATCTTTGGAATACGCTTATGCGAATGAAATTCCAGCAGATGACAACGAAGTTTTATAATTAATTTGCAATACGTTTATCCGTATGCCGGATTATATGCAAGAAATTGAAAGAATTTCGGAATTCCTCAGAAAGGTTCTTCAGGGGAAAAATGCCGTCATCGGCATCAGCGGCGGAATTGACAGTTCCGTCACACTTGCGCTTTTAACAAGATCAATACCGAAGGAGAGAATAATCCCGGTTTTCATGCCGGATCGGAACACACAGCAGGCAGACTATGACGATGTGCAGAAGCTCACACAGAAACTTGGGCTTACGTACAGAGAAGTGCGGATAGATCCCATGGTCGATTCATTCGTTAGCACATTGGCTGCTACCGATCGTGCCGCAATAGGAAACATAAAATCCAGAACAAGAATGATCATACTCTACTATTTTGCAAACACCAACGGCGGCATGGTCGTTGGGACAACAAACAGAACGGAGCTGCTTCTTGGCTACTTCACCAAATACGGTGACGGAGGATGCGATGTCGAACCAATTGAGCATCTCTACAAGCGGGACGTCTACGAACTCGCGAAGATACTCGATATTCCTGAATCCATAATGAAGAAGAAGCCCACCGCTGGACTGTGGGCAGGGCAGACGGATGAAGACGAGATAGGCATGTCATATGCGCAAATGGATGAAATACTGAGCGATGTATTCGATAAGGGAACATACAATGATAAGCCGGAGTATAAGAAAATAATGGAAATGCACAGCCTTTCCGATCATAAAAGGAACCTTCCTTACTCACTGAAAAAATGATCTCAGATGACGGCCATCTTTCCATTTGGATATTATCTGGACGTGAGCCTCATTCTCGTTCTCGGGGCCATAGCTCTGCCCATATCCAGGAAGATGTCCGTCGTTGAGATACCGATACTGGTCTTTCTAGGCATAATAATAGGGCCGATGCTTCACCTGATTAGCCCTAATTTTTCCGTCTACCTCTTCTCCTCATTCGCCGGCGTAGGCATAGGAATGATGGGGCTTGTGATCATACTGTACAGCGAAAGCCACAACATGAATCTTAAGGTGCTCAGAAGCGAGTTCTACCGCATAGCCTCGCTGGACACTTTGGGCGTTATAATAACTGCAGTCGTTGCTGGGCTTGTCTTCACCGTACTGACTGGAGCCCCAATAATAGTGGGCTTCCTCTTCGGTGCCATAGTGTCGCCAACCGATCCGGTCACTCTGATACCACTGTTCAGGCGCGTAAAGGTGAGCGAGGACATATCGGAGATACTTGTAGGCGAAAGCCTCTTCAACGACCCGGTTGGCATAATACTAGTATCGGTAGGCATTGCGCTTCTGGCCCCGCAATCCTCTTATGTTTCACTGTTTTCGGCCATGAATAGAGTGATAACATTCTATCCGTCGATCGTCGCGTACTTTCTGATTCAAGTGGCTGTTCCATCCATAGTTGGAATAGCAATAGGGTTCAGCGTCATATACTTGGACAAGAAGATAAAGTTCGAAAATTACTTGACGGCCATGCTCCTCGGCCTGGTAATATTTGAATTCACAGTGTTCGAAAGCCTGTCGATAACGCCTTTTCCGGCCATAATAGCGACCGGCGCAATTGTCGGCAATTTTTCGGACAAGAACATATTCTGGTCAAGGGAACAGAATTTTCAGGAAAGCCTTTCATTCCTCAGCGCGGCAATCATCTTCATACTCATAGGATCTTCTTTCACACTTTCAGAAATAGTTTCCTACATTCTCCTCGGGATTGCGCTGACCATCCTGATCGTTTTTCTGGTCAGGCCGCTTGCCGTATTCCCAAGCCTCATGATAGCCGATGCCAGGAAACCGAAGATGAAGTCGTATTACAAGATTGCGGCATTCATATCCCTAGTCGGCCCCAGAGGGGTTGTGCCAGTCGTTCTCTCAACCCTTCCATACGTGGTCGGCGAGGAATACAACATCCCTGTTCTTGTCACATGGGGCCCGCTTATAAGCGTATCTGCGCTCTTCGTGGTACTGTTCTCAATAGTTCTACAGACGCTTTACACACCCATAATAAGAAACATTTTCCTGCCTGATTCAGGAAATGGCTCCGAGAAATAGTCCGATCGTGTGCGAAAACTCTTGTCAATCGCATAAAGTTTAAAATCAGCCGCACGGGATTTCATTTCGTGCAGGCCCAGTATCGCACTCAGGAAGGTGTACATTATGATATAGAATCCAGCGGCTACATGCGCGTGACCGAGCCGGAGATGGATCAGAACCTGAGAGATGCGATCAGGATGGTTATAAATGAGCTTACATCGTCCTCTGGAGAGGTTTCGCAGTGGACTCTCCGTGAGATAACGGCCCGATACAGGAATCTCTACAGGATAAAGGATCCATTTGTTCTTGATTACTATATAAATAGGTATATGTCTGGCCTGAGGAGTGTTTATCCACTTTATATAAACGATGCCATTGAAAGAATAATGTCGAATGGCTATGACAGACCAGTGATCGTGCAGTACAACGGGAAGTATTACGAAACCAATATAACGCTCAAGCGTGAGGATCTTGATTCAATAGCCATAAGGGTGTCGCAGATGATGGGGAAAAAGATATCGAGCGGCAGCCCCATAGCTTATGGTAACCTTCAGAACTTCAGATCGATTGTGACCTTCGGCGATGACGTAACGCCCTTCGGTTCCTCCTTGTACCTTGAGCGGAGGCATGTTGTTGCCGATCCAGAGGCCATGTCAAGCATGAAGGATCCGATGGTCTCTGCATACCTGATCATGGCTCTGGAAAATATGAGATCGATCATGATCATAGGCCCGGATAGCCCTATGAAAATAGCGATAATATACCATCTCATACGCATGATTGGATCTGAAAAAAAGATAGCGTACATCGGTGAAAACGGCAGGTTCGACTTTCCAAGAAACATAGTTTACATGATGCCCAGAGAAAGGACAGTTTTCAGCAGCGAGATCAGCCGCACAGATCTCATAAACACTGCACTGAGGCAGAGGCCGGATTTCATCGTCGTCAACGGGCTGACAGCCAGAGAGTTGCCCGCTGCGGTGCAGGCAATAACCACTGGCCATCCTACATTATCTTCCATGGATATCGATAGCATAGAGAATTTCTCATCCCTGTTCTCGGATCCATCCACAGGGCTTTCGAAGGACATGATCAGCCTTTTCGACGTGGTTATTGAAATAGCGGATAACGGGGAATACGTTAAGGCGATATACGAGTATGACAGGCTTGAGGGGCAAGAGGTGCTGTACAATGTACCCTTCTCCGCTGACAGGAAAAGGAAGCTCGTTTTCAGTGGATATAGCGGCATATTCCGAAGAATGTCGAAGGTCATAGGAGAGGATAGCTTCAGGCAGGCACTGGAGAACAGGATGAAGGAACTTGATGGGGGTGCCTGATCATATGATCAAATCGGCCAATATCAAGACGGCTGTAGATAGCAGCGTATCCAGGATAATACCGAGATCCACCGTGAAGAAATATGAGGATCTCATGGTCAGGGCCAGAATGAATGCTGGAGCCCTGACCTATCTCATATCAGCTTACGAATACGCAATCTCCGGCGCGGTGATCGTCATCCTGGCCGGTGTGCTTTCATACGTATTTGCGCATTCAATATGGATAATAATTTTGTCCATATCGTTTCTAATATATGCCGTTGCCCTGTACTACCTCTTCACGCTGCCCGAGATAAGGGTGAAATCCATCAAATCAAATATAGAACATGTGATGCCAGATGCACTTGCCGTTGCCTATGGCCTGTCGCTTTCAGGCGTGCCTGCAGACACCATGATCAGCGAGCTGGCCGGCATAAAGGAGCTTGGCGAATTCGCGAAGGAATCCCAGAGAGTGAATTCCTTTATGTACGCAATGGGCTATGATTTCCTCAGCGCTCTTGAACGCAGCGAGAAGGTCAGCGCTTCTCCGGATTTCTCTAGATTCGTGGCCGGCATAAGATTATCGATAATACTGAACTCAGATCTGACGGCTTTTCTCAGAGACAGACTTGATTACTACGTGAGAGTTCAGGAAAATAAGTCGAAGTTGTCGCTGGATTCCCTGGGCCTGGCAGCAGAAAGCTATGTTGCGGTGGCCATTGCGTTTCCCATATTGCTCTATCTCACCGGATCCATAATATCCATAAAGAACAGCTCCGTTCTGTTCTTCGTTCTTTCTATGATGGTTCTTGTGGTATCGGCTGCGGTTATGGGCTACTTTACAGAAAGGATAAGGAGGGAAGTATGAACAGAGGCATATATTCAGCGTTGATCGCCATGGTAGGACTCATAATCGGTGGTGTTTTTAAGAACTTCGTCCTTATAGGCATATTCTTAGTTTCCGCGGTTCTGGTATTCATAGGATCTGGATACACGGAGAAGGCGAAGACAGCCGAGATCAAGAACCTGCAGGTACCATCGCTAGTCAGGGATCTGTCAGGTTACTCCAGTTATGGCCTTTCCCTCTATTCGGTGCTTCGCATGATAAAAAACGAAGATCTCGGCCCGATAAAGGAAGAGGTTGACAAGGCCATGGCCATGATGAAGAACGGCAATACGATAGAGGAGGTTTCTCAGTACCTGCAGAAGAATTCTTCACCGGACCTGGCGCTTGTGTCGGCTGTGCTCAAGAACGCTGACAACACCGGAAGGGCAGGTGAAACACTGCAGTTCCTGTCCACGTACATGAATGAGAGATCGACAAATCACAAGAACGTTACGCAGACATCAGAAAATTACGTGGGCCTTGTAATAGGCTCATTCCTCATATTCGTTCTGGTCATGGTTGTGGTGGATTTCTATTTCCTGAAGTCAAACGGACATGCAATGGTGCTGCTCTCCTCGGTGATCATGATGGTTCAGTCCTATGTGACTGGCTTCTACCTGGGCCTGGTCAGATACGACAGCCTGATATCCGGAACGTTCTATGCAGGCATTCTGAGTCTCATTACAGGTTTTCTCCTTGTGGTGGCGGGTTCGCTATGAACATCTACGAAGTTAGCGGAAAATACCCCGACGATGTGGCCATAATGGGCCTTCGGTATCTAAGCAGTGCGCACGAGATTTCGCTTGATGAGTTTGCTGCCCAGAACGGCATAGACGCGATCACGAAGAACCAGATCGAAAAATTCGCAGATGATTATGTGAACAGAATGGGCAAGATACAGCCCCTGATAGATGATCCGGACATAGAGGATATAACGGTTCTGCCTGAAAACTACGTATACATCTATCACAGATCCATGGGCAGCATGCGCACTAACATCTTCTTCACGGAGTATGAAGCCGGAAGATTCGCTAGGCATCTGGCACAGAGATCCGGCAAGACACTCTCCGTCTACAACCCCATCGTGGACATTTCGCAGGGAAACCTGAGGATAAACATCGTTCATCATGATGTATCCAGGCCCACGATATCGATAAGGAAGCTCAGGTCGAATCCATTCAACCCTGTGAACCTCATCGGCAATGGAACAGCATCAGCGGATGTCATGGCCTATCTCTGGGAAGCCATACAGGCAAGGCTCAACATACTGATAACGGGATCAACGGCCAGCGGGAAAACAACACTTTTGAACGCGATTGCGATGTTTATTGATCCGCTTCTCAACGTTGTACTGGTGGAGGATACCCATGAACTTTCACTGCCGGGAAAGAACATATTTTACATGCAGCCCAGGCCAGGTGTCAGCGGCCTCTCCATCCGGGATCTTTTGGATGTAATAACCTACAGGAATCCTGATTATCTCATCGCCGGTGAGATAAGGGGACCAGATATAGATGCATTCTTCAACTACCTCGCGTCCGGCAGAAAGGGTATGACCACGGTACATTCAGGTGGTCCGGCCAGCCTGATGAGAAGGCTCAGATCTCCGCCAAACTCCATTCCAGATTCAAGCCTCATGAACGTGGACATCATCGTTGAGATGAGAAACGATATGAAGCGTTATATTGGTAAGGTCTCAGAGGTTCGCATGGATGACGGCCTTCTTCTGAACAACGTCTATGAATACAATGACGGAGCGTACGAGATGTCTGGCATAAGCTATATCGTAAAAAAGATCGCGGATATTAGAGGAATTCCAGAAGCTTACATAGAGGATAGGATAAGAAAGAAACGGGATTTTCTTGCAAATCTGAACTCTACGATGGGATCGGAAGAGTTCCTTCTGTCTGTATCGAGATTCTCTGCAGACGAAGGTGAAGGGCAGGAAAGCTGATGTTTCTGAAATGCGAAGATCCGATCACTTCTTTGATATTATCTTTATAACATCCGAATCCTTCAGCACGTAATCCTTTCCAAGCACCATCTTAGTTCGCCCGTTGATGGCCCTTATGAACCCTTCGCCTATATCCGTGTGCACCCTGAATGCCAGATCCAGCGCAGTGGATCCCTGTATCATAACATAGGCATCTGGAAGCACATTTCCGGCCTTATCCGTCCATTTATTTTCATCGTAAACCGGATAAACGACGATGTAATGGAGCGTATCTTTAACTACTTTCTCTATCAGGTCGTGTATCCTTATGACGTCCGGTGTCCTGAACCATCTGTCGATCATCGCCAGCGCATCCCTCTGCTTCTGATTTCCACCGGTAATATTGAAGCCTGTGAGAACCGAATCTATCAGGCCTGCGTTTCTCGCACGCTTTACAGCGAGTTCGTATTCTGCAGAGACAACGTAAATATCCGGTATCGACACCTTTATCTTTCCTATGGTGTTTGCATCGATCTTATCCCCCTTGTTTCCCGCGTATATTATTGGCTTGGCATGCTTGAGTATGGCTGAGGCCAGGTTGTATGCATCATCCATCGTCCATATGCTGAGCCGTGCGGGAAAGAATTCCGTCTCAAGTATCTCATAGATCTTCTTCTCTGATACTCCGAAGAGTGCCAGCTTCCGCCTGAGGGCGACCTCGCGCCTTTCGCCGGCAGCCTCACTGCGCCTGCTGAAATGTTCCCAATCAGAATAGATCCTGTCCGCAAACCATTTTCGGATCTCATCAGTAACCAGGGTTATGCTCTTCCTTATTTCGTCAACCGACCCGGAGGATACGTCAACTATGAGCACTATTGCGTCAACATCCCTGATGGCATCCATGAACTCGTTGCCCATGCCGCGGCCCTCGCTGGCACCCTCAATCAGACCAGGGACGTCTATGACCTGCACTGGCACATGCCTTATCCTGTTCTCGCAGTATCCCTCCCTTGGGTTGCACCTGGCGCCTATCTCTGTATCCGGACACTTTACGGTGAAGAACGTCATGCCAAGATTCGGTTTGACCGTTGTGAATGGAAAGTCACCGATCTCGGCCTCGTTCTGCGTTGCGGCTGAAAAAAACGTTGACTTACCCACATTTGGCTCTCCAACGAGGCCGATCTTAACTGACATAACGGCAGATTTCTTCTTTAAAAATAAAGGTTTTCAGGGAACTGCAAAAAGAGTGATTTTTCAGTTGGTCGTTGGAACCGCCGATTTTCTTTCGGCCCGGCTCTTGAAACCAAGCGTTGCAAGATAGTAAACGGTTTTCGCGAAGCCGGCGAAGTTGTCGAATTCAACCTTTGCATATTTTTCCGTCGCTTTACCCTTCGTTTCGCCAAGTTCTTTGAATATCCCCTCTATGCCGGAGAACACACGCTGGTTCATATTCCTGACCACCCACTGTATTATCGGATTTCTCATCTCGCTTGTCAGGTAGGGGAACAGATCCTTCGTCACCTTTATAGAGTGTTTCCAGGAGATGTAGAGTATGTCCCAGTATTTCTTCGGTATTGTATCGATCCATGGGAATTCGTTGCCCTTAAGCCTGCTTGCTGTCATAGGTATAACTGGGAGCGGGAATATCCATGCCTTCAGATCGAGGTCTATCATACGCTCGACGAGCTTTATGCTTTCTTCGATGTCCTCATCCGTCTCGTCCGGATATCCTATTGTCATTGTATAGCATGGATGGATGTGGTTGTCCACCATTATGCCCGTGGCGTCTATTATCACGTCGCCCCAGTCATGAGGCGTCCATGGGAACGGTTTTCCCCGCATGTATTTCGATATTATGCGTTCGCTGCCACTTTCAAGGCCTACGACAGGTGCTTCTGCAGGGTACTTATCATATTCAGCTATCTCAGCTATAGCTTCGACGGTTTTTGGGCTTGATTTTGCCCCAGGCGCGGAAATATGCGGAAAGTAGATATGAGTGGCGCCCATCTTCTTTACAGTCGTGAAGAGGTTGACAAGCGCCTCATGGTTGACCTGCAGCTTCTTCGATCCATAAAGCATTATGTCGTCTGTCAAAAGCTCTATGCCCGTTATCCCGTGATCTATGTTGAGCTGTACCTCCTTCACTATATCCTCGATCGGTATGGATCTGAATGTTTCAGGTGTTATCGAACAGAACTGGCAGCCTCTTGGGCAACCGCGGGTTATCTGAACCTCACCGAACCTGGAAGGTTTTATTATCGTGGGGATCTCCTCAACCTTCGGCATGCGCCCATAGGTCACCTTTGGTATCGGTTCATTTTTCTCCATTTTCCTGACCAGTTCTGGAAAATCTATCTCTGCCTCACCATCCAATACGGCGTCCACCCAATCAGGCATGTCCATTGCTACCTGCCAGGCTCCCGGGCCGCCAACTATGACCTTGAAACCGTACTTTGCCTTGAGTTTTCTTACTTTTTCACCTAGCTCCCTGAAAAACTTGGCTGTCCAGCTGTCACCGCCACCGAATATCATAGTGAGCTTTGTGGATACCGGACTCAAAGCATATGGATCATGCACATTTACTCCAAGTACTTTCGTGCTAGCATCCACGGTCTTTTCCAGGTACTCTGGAGGGGATACAACCACAGATATGCCCTTGGATGCAAGTATGGCCTCTACCTTCCTAAGACCGTATGGAGCTGTGACGGCTTCGCCGTTATCATAGGCCTTTATCGGCGGTGTGAAGAAGCGGTCCATGAAGAAACGTGGAACAAGCCTTGCAGGAAGGCATGCAACATATCCCAGAGGAGATGAACCATTGTAATCCGTGAAGGTGCCTCTATCAGATGTTAAGACAACTTCCCAGGACATAAGTTAATAATACATTAAAATATTTAAACGTTGCCAATTTTATTAAGATAATGAAAAGATAGTTTGATCGTGCTAATAAATAGCCAAATAATCTTCACTCCTAAATCTTTTATAGTTATATTTACCAATAATTTAAAGATATTGTCAAGAAATATGTGAAATTTATCCATTCTTTTCAATTTTTGTGAACAATCCAAATTTAATTATAGTTCAGATTCGGAATTCAAACCATCTTACAAAGTCAGAATACGAATGCATCGGATTGGCAGACAGTAGAAATGTCCCTCATGGCAAGCATATCAGAAGAAGCTATCCAATGTGCTGTTCTTGCGCGGTTCCTTGTTCACTGGCTTAGCTTCATCCGAAGACGATCCAAAGCTTTCCAAGCTTGCAGTCTTCTGACCCTGCCCCAGATCGGTGCGGAACACATCTATAACCCTGCCAAGCGTTTCGGATAATCTCCTAGCATAGTAATCCCAGTCCGGCTTGACGTTCAGATCCCTACCATATATATATGGTTCTACCTCCTGAGGGGTACGCTTGCCATTGGTGACGATCCACGAAACTTTCATACCTGGGACGAAGGTTTCACCCATATCTATCAGCTTCTTTGCAGCCCTGATATTGGCGAGCGATTCCTGATTGGCCCTGTAGCTTTGGAAATCCTTTACAGTTCTGGATATCACGAGGCTATCGATATCTATCGAAGGATCGCCGGCCCTGACCTTCTTTATCAGGTCATCTGCGTATTTTATCGCTCCATCTATATCTCTGTTGAGGATGAAGTCTATGACCTTTGACAATGCTTGGCTCTGCAGATCGAATGAATCGGTTCTGCGAACTTCGTATCCCTTTATGACTATTTCACCCTTCATGTCATCCGGATAAACGCATCTTCCAGCGTATCGCTTCTTTGCCCCGTGGGAGAAGAACGGATCCAGCACCATCTGAAAATCCAGCGTGAGACCCTGTTCCCTAGAAAGCCTTTCACTCAGATCTTTTCCCCTCTTTATAGCATCCTCGGCCGATCCAGCTCCAGATTCAACGAAAACACTATCCGTATCTCCATATATGACCCTGTAATGTGCGGATTCAAGAGTTGAAATTATGCCTTTTATTGTTTCCCTGGCAAATGCCGTGATCGCACTTCCGATCTTGTGATCTGTGAATCTGTAGAACGAAGATGCTAGCACACCGTAGAATGTGTTCATAAGCACCTTTATTGCGTTCTGAATTCCGTCATAAAATTCGCGTTCATCCTTCGTCTTTGCGGCCTTCATCCGCCTCTTGACTTCATCCCTGTCGGCCATCAGCTCCTGCAGTATTCTTGGTATCAGGCCCTTCTTCTTTTCAGGAGATAGGAAACGCACCCCGTTTGGGGACAGTATCTCACCGTTAGGATCAAGCGTTGTGAAGCAGACATTGTACTTTATTATCATGGATGGATACATGCTCTTGAAGTCCAGGACTATCACGTTTGAGTAGAGCCCTGCACCTATGCTATGCACATATCCGCCCTGTATCTCCTCGGTTTTGATCTCGTGCTGGTTCATTGGAACGCCTATATTTTCTCTGTCAGCAGCTCTGATAAGTATTGAATCAACGTAATTGCTGGTGCCGACGTTTGCAACATCGTCAAGGGGCAGCTTTGTGACCGAAGACATGTACATCAGCCTGTTCATTACCATCAGCTTTTCAAAAATACGTAGTGTAAGATCGGCATCCTTTATACAGTAAGCTATGACCTCTTCACGTCTTTTCTTCCATTCATCCTCTATGTGAAGCCTGTCTATGTTATCCTTGCCCTCGCCAAGAAGCATGTTCGCCACGTAATCTAGGGATTCATGCTTCGGATGGAGTATCCTCTTGACGCTCCACCATGTATCGCTTATCAGGCGTCCGTGGACACGCCAGAACTGGTTCATTATTCTCCTTGGAATGGAACCATCTCTGCCTATCTCTAGCTTTATCCCATACCTGTCCATCCTCTTCTTTATCACAGGTATATCGTATCCATCTATGTTGTAGCCAGTGATAACATCCGGATCCTCCGCCCTTATCAGATCGACAAAACTGCGGAGTATATCCTGCTCTTCACCGGATAATGATCCGGTCACGGTCTTCCCCTGAAAGCTGACGGAATATCCTATCACCAGTATCTTTCCGTAATCTTCCACATTCTCCCGGTTGATCTCATTCTCGACATCAAAGCTGAGAACCTTCAGATTTGGATTGAAATCGTTTACGTTCTCTATCCGGTCTGCCCGAATGACTATATCTGTGGTGAAGGATGTTTCTCTGTCGGATATGTTTTCTCCGATTATCTTTACGCAGGATCCAAGATCCAGATCGTAGATGAAGCGATGGTGGAATGGTATATCTGCGGCGAGAACTTCAAAGGGACATTTCTCCCGGTATTCTGGAACCTTCCAAGGAGATCTTATGTATATCCTCTTGACGTTTTCGTATTTGCCCCTAATCCAGAGCCTTTTATCTTCCATCTTTACAAATTCGGGATCATTCTGGATCACTTTCAGGTACGCCTCATCCGGCTCAACAACATCATAATAAGGCCTGAATCCAAAATATAGTGCTGCTACGGATTCCCCCTCCCGAGTTCTGCCGAAGAGTTCAACGGCCACATCGCTCTGCCTATAAGATGCAGAGACGATCCTTATCTCTACCTCCATGTTATCACAACATGCCTTACTTATTTATTACTGATCGCTTTTTACATCCTCAAAAATGTTTACCAAAGTATTTTAAATGATAGAATAATGTGAAACCGTGGACAGAGGGAAGGCAAGATCCATTGCAGTTTATGTGATAATACTTGGAGCCGTTATGGTGGCACTGCTTGCGCTGCTCTACGTGATAAGCCTGTTTCACATAGTTCCACTGAAATTCTCTCACGTACTTTATGCAATAGTCATAGGTGTGATAATTTATGCTATTGTCAAGGTAGTGGTGAAGTATTTTGAGAGATTCTTCGCCGCTCATAAGGAATACAGGCATCTGAAATATGTGACGTTCATAATAAGCCTTGTTGGGTATTTCATAATAGCCCTTGCCGTCCTGGCTTCCCTGGGTATAGATGTTTCTTCTGTTATACTTGGATCGGCATTTATAAGTGCAGTGATAGGCCTCGCTGCACAGACAGTCCTTTCCAATATCTTTGGTGGCCTTTTCATCTCTGTTGTGAGGCCATTCAACGTTGGCGATCATGTTATAATAAACACATGGCAATACGGTGCGTCCTTGCCATCTTATCCTCCGAAATATTTTTCAAGGGACTTCATGGAAGCCTCCATGTACAGGGGCATAATATTCGACATCTCAATGAATTACACCACCATCGTGCTTGAATCTGGGGATACGGTGAAGATACCCAATGGCATAATGGTGCAGGCGGCCATAACTATAAGAAAGGGCATGGTAACCGTTCAGGCGAGATATGAGGTTCCAAAAAGCGTACCATTCGAGAACGTTGCAGAAAAGCTGAAGCAGGAGATCCTCTCGGATCATGACGCAAAGAATCTCTCTGTATTCATCGATGAAAGCACGCTGAACACTTACATAATGCTCATCAGAGGGGATTTTCCAGGTGAAGATGCCGATTTGATCAGGAGCTCAATTATAAAGAAGGCCATGGAGATCGTAGAACCTATGAAGGCCCACTGAAGGAGCCTTACCTCAGCGGCGCCCCCTGATCATACCGTTGTCGCTAAAATATGCAGAAACATAATCTGCTGGCGTTTTTTCAAAATACGAGTTCAGGCACTTCCCATCGTAGCCCAACTCGGAGCATGGATGCTGCACGAATTCAGGATAGGTTTTATATTCGTAACCCTGTTCGAACTTCATGGACATCGTTAGTGAATAAAATGGTTTTTTTAGATCTCTAGCACAAATTGCCAATGGAAATGTGCCGACTTTATGTACCAACGCGAGATCCGAGAGGACAGAATCCGAACCAACCAGAACTGCATCGCTCTTTGACACCGCAAGACACATCTCGGCATCGGTAATCAGATATACATCCTTTCCAGATTCGGACAGAGATTTTGCCATTATGCGTCCTTCCAGCATTGGGCGGCTTTCAAGAACATAAATCCTGTTCGCCTCACTTGAAGATAAAAACTCCTTTACATTGTGGCTATTGCTCATGGTAGTAATGACTTGCGCGTTTATCGATCTTATGGCGTTACTTATCGCCGTTCGCTCCTGTGCAAGTATGTGCAACCTGAAATCCTCCGGCGATAAATTTGGCTCTGACAGCGCAAGTTTTGCCGCGTTTCTTACCAAAGCCATCCCAACGAAGCTGTTCTGTATAATTTTAGAATAGTTCTCATCAGGATATCTATGCAGAAAAGAAAATACTTTGACCGCAAGATCCACGGATCCAGAGGTATTGTCGCTGAGTATATTGTTTAAATCCTCAGATCCTTCCTTCGCAGACATATATTCACCTGCAACATTAAATTCTATCTTCAGATCACACAATATCTATTGAATATCCGAATTTCATCGTGTCGCCAGGATTTAAAAGCCTCAAACCGATGCCGTTGTTGAAAGAGTCAACTGCAGACATCATCGGTTCAATTGCAACCGAAGAGCCTGCTGAATATCTACCATTGTATATCACGAAGAAAGGCATATTGTTCCTAGTGATCTTCAGCCTGGAATATCCTACATCTACGATTATGTCTGAATCGGCAAAGAACTGATTGTCATAGGCATTCAAGTAGCTGATATCACCGAAAGTCATTCTGTCCATCTTCCCTGTTGGAAATGGGCCATCGTATTCCATGATCCATGCGGTTTCGGGCTTGATGATGGCCCATTTATTCTTGTAGACAAAATATGGATGGAATCCTGCTGCTATTGGAGACCGCTTAACGCCCTTATTTATAACGGTGACTTCGCATCGATATGATGTTTCATCGACGCTATGCGATATCCTTACTGAAAGATCTGATGGGTATGCCTCACCGCCGGCTATGCTGGTTTCCATCGTAATTGATTCCTCTTCTCTGCTTATCACACTGAAGTTTTTATCGAGTACCAGGCCGTGTATGCTGTTCTTTCCCTCATTGTTGGGAAGCCTGTATTCAACGCCATCCATGACGTATCTTGCATCTTTCACCCTGTTTGCATATGGAAACAGAAAGGCAGATCCGAAATGCGTCGGAGATCCATCGTACGAATGAAGGAGAATATCCAGTCCATCAATCTGGAGCGAATCCATGTGAGATCCAATTTCCGATATCGATGCCCTGCTCTTGCCAGATACTATTTGAAGAGACACAGATAAGTCAGCGCTGGGTTGAATATAACATTTGTTGAAACCACAGGGATTCAAAATCTGCATGAATTATAATTTGAAAATAGATATAGCCATTAAGAAATGATGATCGTATGCAATTGTTCATGATGTTAAACGATCGAATGCAACCTAGGCGAATAAGCCATGCGTTTTAAGTTACCCCTTTGAACTGTATGTAGTTTTAACAAACTAAAGCAAAGGGAACAGGAAGGTAAACAAATTTAAATAAAACATATCTGCCACGCGATTCAGCGTGACAGCGTGATTTCTATGGATGAAACGTTTGAACTGCCCCTCTCACCCTGGAGAGTTTCAGTGTCAAGTTTTATTTCCTCGTATTTTGCGTCTGGAATGAATTTATGCCTTGTGATCTCTGCTACATCCACTGCCTTACTGATCGTCTTTCCACGCGCCTTTATGATTATCTTATTGGCGTTGTTGTTGAACTGGGTGACCACTGCAAGCACGTAGTTCATTGTCGGTTTCTTTCCTACAAAGATTATGTTCTCCTCTGCCATTTTTGATCACTACTGATACGGATTTCTGCTTAATATATAACAGTATCGCAAAACAAAATTACAACCATGAACATGGTAAACAAAATATCGGTATAATGAGCGCAGAATCCTACAGGGATATGCATACCGCTGCCAAGCCACAAACTCTAATCGCTTTGCATCTGTAGTTAGCTATGGAAGATACGCAACCGATATATTCCGTTCCTGTTATCGTCTATCATGGCAAATATGAATGCGATAATCATTGGAGCTAGCGAAACATTTGGCTTTTTTGCCGCCAAGGATCTCTTGCACCAGGGATTTCATGTCACGATCAATGCCAGGAATGAAGAAAAGCTGTCCTCAATGAAGGCTGATCTTGCAAAGGAAGGGTACATAGAATTCGTGGCAGGCGACATATCACAAGAATACACATTGAAAACCATAAGGGATCACTACAAAGAATCCAAGATAAATGCCCTGATAATGGGTCTTGGCGGCTATGCGCCTGACAATATATCAGATCCGAAGGGAATTATGAAGATGTTCGAGGACAATGTAATGCGCCCATTCACGACTCTTTCAAAATTCATCGATCTCATGGCAACCCCTTCATCAGTCGTCTTCATGAGCAGTGTGTATTCCGTTTCAATCGTATCGGAAAATTCCCTTTCCTATTCCGGAAGCAAGGCGGCACTCAACAGGATGGTTGCCTCTGCCGCAAAATCGCTACTTAAAAACAGGATCCGGGTTAACGCAGTCGTCACCACATCGATGGACGACAAATCGCACTCAGAGAGGAATATTTATTTCAATCCGGGAAAGCAATCCATCGATCCTGAACTTGTAGCGATGGTTGTTGGTTTCCTAGCAGGCGAAAGATCCCTGGGCATCACCGGATCCGTCATAGTAGTAGATCAGGGATTCTCCCTTCGATGAATAGGACAAACGGATCACTCCTGCACCGGCCTGTAAAGGAGGAAATAGGACATCGCCCCTGAGGCTAGCAGCAGAGCTGAAACGATTATAGTCCCGGCCATGGCATATTTTGCGGTTATCAGCACAGATCCTAGGAATACAGGTATAACCGCGACGCCTGCATTGGTCGCAACGCTGAACATTGCCGTTGAAAAACCGGCTTCTTCCGGCTTTGGAGAATAATAGGTCACAGATGTCATTGCCATGGACCAGTAGGCGTTTCCGAAGAAACCAAAGAAGAAATATGAGAGCCCAGTCAGGGCAAGAATCTTCATGAACTCCAGGGATACCGTCATGAAGACTCCAAACAAAAAGGCAAGGGAACCTGTCAGGATGATGCCGAATCTCAGGATCTGGCCTTTGCCGAATAATGGGGGAAGAATCATGGCTCCTAATGCCGAACCAAGGAATGTTAGGCCGCCAAACAACCCACCCGCCTCCAGAGCCTCCGATTCGCTGAACCCATGCATGAGAAGAACGCTTGATGCAATGCTTCCAAACATGACGGAGATCGCAGATATTGTCAGGCCCACGTACCAATTTTTTATCATGCCTGCCTTGAACAGCCCCTTTAAGCGGCGTGGGGTATAGTAGCTTGGGAATTCCTTCATGAAAAACAGCAGCAAGACCATAAGGACGAATGCGGCAATCGCTGGCAATTCCAGCGTAATATCCAAAGGTATAGCAATCATTATGTATGGTGTTATTAGGGCACCGAAGGCCATTCCTAAAAAGAGCGATCCAACGCTGAGTCCTATAAGAGTGTGGCTTCTGGATCTGCCGAATACCTCTGCTATGCTTCCGACAGGCGCCATGGCAAGTGGATATCCTACAGCAGCAATAAGAGAGAAAATCAGAAATGGAAGATAAGTATGGAATATTGGCCTGAAGGCAAGGCCGATGAAGGTGAGGATGGCAGAAGCTATAACAGAATTCCCCACTTTACCACGGAATGATAGGTAACCGGCCACAAGGCCAAATGCAACCATGGCATATCCGTATGAGGACACTATTAAAAGCAGGGCAGAGGGCGATGATCTGGTTACAGAGATAAGATCTGGAATGATGGGTGCGATCATGAACCATCCGAATCCTATGAAGAAAAGCAATGCAAGGTAAAGACCGAATATTCTAACAGTTTTCAGGATTATCGCCTCTTGAGCTGATTTGCATGACTGATAATAACAAGCTTAAATCTCCATAATATCATTAAACCATATTTTAATCTTTTCAGATAATGTAGATCATATTCCATTCTAAATTACATCAAGCAACGAACATTCAAGGATTCCCTGACATTAGTATATAAATATCCAGTTAACGGTGTTTGATCATCTGCAACATTTAAAAGAGCCTTTATATAGGATCCGCAGAGACTGTTTTCCCATAGTTAAAAGAAGATCCTCATCAAGTTTTCCCGAGAATTCTATGTAAAAATAATATTTCCATATGGTGTCCCTCAATGGCCTTGAATAGATCATATTCATGTTTATGCCCCTGCTGGCAAGAACTCCGATCAGACTATGAAGCGATCCTGGCCTGTCTGGTATCACGCAAAGTATGATGTGCCTCGATCCTTCAACGTTTCTCTCTCTTCCTATGAGGATGAATCTCGTTATGTTTCTGGACTTCGATTCTATCTTGACGGTATTTGCAAGGCCGTAGTGCTGTGCAGCTTTCATGGAACATAGCGCTGCTCCGGCCTCGTCCATTGATGCAAGTTTCGCTGCCTCTGAGGTGCTGCTAGTCCTTATCACTTCGATGTTTTCTGTCCTCTCCAGGTAGTCTCCTGCTTCCGCAATTGCATGGGGATGCGAGTATATTCTTCTGATATTCTCTGTATCACAGTTTGAGGCCAGAAATATCTCGATGGGTATTTCTACGTGATCCACAATGTATATATCTTCATGCCTGAAGAGGCCGTCAAGTGTTTCATTGACAGGGCCTTCTATGCTGTTCTCTATGGGAACGATGCCATAATCGCCGGTAACCGATATCTTATGGAATATTTCGCTTATGGATCGCACTGGCACTAGATCCGATCCGAATCTCTCCGCTGCCTCCTGGGAAAAGCTTCCTGGCGGCCCGAGATAGAATATTTTTCTGATCACGATGCTGTATTCGAATATATTTAGGTTATTTGAAAACTTTGCCTGAACATGCATTTACTTTTCGTTCAATGCATTCTACTGATAGGTATGCCTTATACGGTACTTGGACGCCATGCATAAAACAGCATCCATTGTACGTGAAGATGCGAGGGGCGGGATTTGAACCCGCGAACCCCTTCGGGACAGGATCTTAAGTCCTGCACTGTTGGCCTGGCTTAGTTACCCTCGCGTTTCCGCTATGCAAAAAATGAATAATAATCTTTGCCGGATCTGCCTGGCCCGATTCAATGGATTTCTATACGAAGAAGCAACTCTATTTTTCAGGAATATTAATATCTCATAAGCATATGAGGTTGCATGGCATTTCCCGGTGGCAATTTCCCAACAGATGGTGAACTTGTAGAATTCGAAACTGAAGAGGAACCAAAGTGGATCACTGTGAAGTTGAAAGATGGATCAGTCTTGCAGATAAAGATGGAGATCGTGTCCATACTCAGGAATGGCAACGATCCCAACACCGGAATACCCAACTATATGATACAGGCCACAAACATAATAAGGCTAGTAAAAGTTCCAAAGGAGCTAATTGTAAAACCAAAAAAGGGAAACGAACAGGGTGGCCAGTTATACCGCTAAGCGTATTTTAAACATTTCAGTTCCGATATATTTCTAGCAAAAAATTTCAATTTTTTCGTGAATGATATTTTCTTACTGCTCCATTCTCGGAGCCAGAAGGAAAAGTCCTTTTATCTTTGCGCCTGGATTCTGATCCAGATAAAATTCAACCGATAGAGGATAATCATCCCTGAAGCTGAGTTTCAAGCTATCCGTTGAGGATATTGCCTTTATAAATTTCAGCAGGTATTCGAGAGGATAAGAGCTCTTGATGGTTGTGTTGCAAGACATGTCCGTTATCAGATCCTTGGGAAGTATCATCTCTGATTCTTCCGATTCCGAATGCGAATAGGCCTTGAAACCGTCTTGGGAGAGGGTGAATCTTATTGAATCCGATATATCCTCTGCTGCCCTCAAGCCCCTCTCGAAATCAGACTTCTTCAAGACTGCATAGTACTCCGACGTTATGTTGGGTATCTTTGGGGTAACTATGGTTGACGGATCAAGAAGCGATATGCTCTTGTTTATTGTGCCCAGCTCAAATTTCAGCTTTTCACCATCCTTTGTTATGCCGACGTTCTCTGAGGAGCTCGCTAGCCTGATCACAGACTTGAGCCTGTCAATATCCAGGGCGATCTCCTCCTGCCCATCCGTGTGGAACTCAACAAATGCTTCCTTTGGGACTTCCAGCCTTATCATGGCAACATGCGCTGGGTCAACGGCGGTTACGCTCATGCCGTTTTCGTCAACTCTGAACTTCGCCTCTGATACTATCGTGCTCAGTAAATCCGTAATCTCCTTGAGATTCTTAACCGAAAGGTTCAGTCTGATCATATCACAACACCATTCAATCTGTTTTTCATTCACTTTTATCAGGTTCTTCGGAGGATCTGTAGATCCAGCCTCCATTTCATCATCTTAGTGGATTTCCACGATTGACCAACCGCAAAAACAGATAATGCTACGAGATATAAATTTTTGTTTCGAGGCCCTGCGGATTTATTAACATATGCTTCATTTTGCCTCAGATTTTCTTCCTGGATCTGTCCGTATGATTGCATATACCATGGCAACTATGACTATCGATATTGCGAGGAACTGGAGCGAGAACCGGGACATTGCGGTTATGAAGTAGAACGCTGCAGCCCCAAGGATCGAACCGTAAAGTATCGAATATGCGAATGAACTTGATCTATCAATCGACCTGTTTCCGTTCCTGTATGAAGCCGCAATTATGGATACCATGGATAGTACGAAGCTCGCAATCAGATATGAGTTTATTGGAATGACAAATGTGGCCAGCGGAAGGCTGAATTCATAACCGTAGACTACGAGTGTGTATACCGCCTCATACTCCATCAATTCAACATAAACATACGATGTGAAAAATGCATACCCGGTCTCCCTGAACACTATAAATGCCGCTATCATGTCAAGGAAAGAAAGCGTTGAAAAAGCCATCAGGGTTACCACGGAATAGATCTTCCTTGCGAATATTCCCTCAAGCAGGCTGACGATGCCTATGACCAGCGTCACGGATACCATGAATGGCTCATTTACCGGCGTGCCGAGAACCATGTATTTATGCGGTATACTTCCGGTCAGAGCCGCCAACCATATCAGTACGGATGCAGCAACGATGATCAGGGCCACCGGATATACGAAGTTTCTGTAGGGATTCCCAAGCAGCCTCCTTACCACTGGCAGGGAGGCGAATAGAAACAGGATGAACAGATTGGCGTATGGATAAACGCGCGGAAGTATGTAGGCAGCCATGAATATGGGTGGCAGCATCACGCCTACGTTGATCACCATTTCAGTTATCGATTCCTTGCTTATGTTTTCCATTCACTCACCCATATTGTTCATCTTAGCATATAGATACGAGGCCACCAGTTTTCTGTATGCATCGCGAGATCCGACGATCTCGGTTCTGAAGCCAAGGCTCCTTAAGATCTCCTTTTTTCTCTCGACAAGATCATGCTGCTTGTGGAATAGCGTTGCCCTCAGCGTGCGATTCTCTTCCCCGGTCACAATGAAATCGTAAGGATTCGCTATGAAGATCATTGCCTTGTAGGAACCGATCATGTCCCTTATCCATCTTGGATCTTCCCCATATTCGAAGGAACTTATGATGAAGATCATCGTCGTCTTCTTTATCTTCCTTTTCAGAAAATCAAGCGAAGATTTCAGAGAGAACGAGCCTGCCGGCCTGATATCAGATATGACCTTCTGGAGGTTCTCTATTGGTGCCGCGGTTCTTTCTGGCGGGATGAATACATTTGTCTCCGATGACGATATGAAGAATCCAACGCCGTCCTGATTCTTCCTTATCTTGTATGACGTTTTTATAACATCTGCCATTATTGAGTCGAACATCCTCTTTCCGTCATGGCCCTGATTCATGCCATTGCCGTAATCTATGAGGAAGATGACGTCCATTATGCGCTCCTCTTCCATCTGCTTCACGTAAAGATCATCGCCTCTCGTTCGTCCTATCATGGCCCAGGCCACGTACCTAATCTCATCCCCGGGAACGTATTCCCTCAAAGTGAGAAAATCGTAGCCCTGCCCAGCCTTCTTGTTGTAATGTATGCCGGTATAATACAGCATATTGCTTATCCTCTCGCTCCTGGCTGCCATTATCTCACTCAATGCCGGGGCAACCCTGAGGTCTATGATTTTCGATACCTCGGCCCGCTCTACCGCGAACCTCATTCCATCTTCTATGTAAACGGAGACTGGCCCTAGCTTGTATCTACCGATCGTATTTGGAGTAACAGAGAATTTCTTCACGGCTCTCTCAAAGGGTTTCAGCGAGATGAAACCTTCAAAATCTCCTGACATCCTGAAGGTGTCCGATGAATACACGTAGTAGTGGAAGGAGAGCGGAGAATTATTGCGATTTAAAAAAGCTATCGTGAATTCTTTTGGAGAGAATTTCCTGGCCTTCTCATTCTCCGAGGATATTTCCACCTCTACGTTTCTAAGTTTTCTGGCGGTTGTCAGATTGAATATAAGAATGTCTGATGAGAAAACGAAGAAGAGTATTATGGAAAATATTATGTAATACCTGTATCCGAGTAGGATCGATTCGAATATATTGTAAATTGATGCGCTCAGTATGAGATAGCCTGCCCTTCTGATCATTTCGGAACCGGAACCTCTGACAGAACACGGTCAATTATCCTCTTCACGATGAGCTTTGGATCGTCGGTCTCATCCATTATCGCCTCTGGTTTCAGTATCAACCTGTGGTTCAGTATTTCGAATGCCATGAACGTTATATCCTCTGGGATCACGTAGCTCCGTCCGCTTATCAACGCATTTGCCCTGGCCGCTTTCATGTACTTGGCAGTTGTCCTGGGGCTAGCGCCAAGGTAGACCAGGTCATTCTCACGTGTGCGCCTCATCAGGTCAACAAGATACTGCTTTATCTCTTCGGATATGTAGACGTTGTCGACCTGAGATCTGAACTCTATTATCTCATCAGGCATCAGAACCAGAGACGGATCATCGTATTTTCCTATCGAATTCAGTATGTTCAGCTCGTCCTCCCTGCTTGGATACTCAAGGTAGTACCTGAAAAGAAAACGATCCATAAGGGCCTCCGCAAGAGGAAACGTGCCTTCCTGCTCTATGGGATTCTGCGTGGCTATGACGAAGAACGGCTTGGGCAAAGAGTGTGTTTCTCCGCCTATGGTCACCTGCGTTTCCTCCATCGCCTCCAGGAGCGCTGACTGAACCTTTGGCGGCGTCCTGTTTATCTCATCGGCTAGAATAACGTTGGCAAATATCGGACCCTCCTTGAATTCCATCTTCCTGGACTCTATGTTGAACATGATCGTACCGGTGACATCGGATGGGAGCATATCAGGAGTGAATTGTATCCTCCTGAACTTCATTCTGGTGTGCCTGGCAAATTCGTTTGCCAGCATGGTCTTTGCGAGTCCGGGTACACCCTCCATCAGGATATGGTTGCCCGTGAGCAATGCGATGAACATGAAGCGCACTATCCTTCTAGATCCTATGACGCGCTTCCCTATACTCTCCTCTATACTTATAACAGTATTTCTCAGATTTTCAAGATCTTCTACCGCTTCCATAATCTTCACCCAGCGTCAGCCTATCCAGCTTCATTTTTCCCAACTTATCGTATAGTCTAGCTATTTCAGAAAAGATGCGCTCCCTCTCCTTTTTCGCACTCGCCCTTCGCCTTTTACTTGGAGAATTAAGCCTGTTCGTATATTTCCTGTATAGTTTTATGTAATACCTGTATTCCTCCACAAGACTTCTCACAGACTCAAAATCCCTTTCAACACCTGAAAGGTAATAATCGATATCGTTGTCCCTCACGTGAGGGTATTCCTGGTTTATGTAGTTGCTGGGAACATCAAAGATCTCCTTCTTCTGGCTGTCTGTGGGGTAGTCATCTGGAACTCCGCGCTTTGAATAATGCCTTACAACGAAGACCAGAATAAAGAGCATGATCACCGGAATCAGAAAGCGAAATACTACGAGGGGATACGCAACTATGTTAGAGAACATGGTACTAAGTACCGACACCTGCATCATCCCCCTTGAAATACAGCTTCGTTATGTCCATATAGTTATATATTCCAGTCAGGCGTTCGATTATCTCTCCATCATCCTCTATTACTGAATCTGAATATTTGGCCTTTTCATAGTATTTCAGATAGAATTCAGCTATCTTCACGAAACAAGCGACCTTTGGATCCGTGCTGGCCAGATCCATGCCTGATATGCGATCGATGATGAATTTACCGTCAACTATCGATTCCTCTGGCAGATCTATGCCCAATCCCTTCAGCGTATTCACTATGAATAGCCTTTCTCCCTCATCGGGCGCTTGCTGAATCCCAAAATAACGCATATAGTCGTTCTTAACATCCCTGTATCCAGATATTATTGCATCCTTTACCTTGCCCTCAGTTATGCTCTTTCTGGCTGAAACTATGGCTGGAACATCACCTACCGTTTTGACCTTGATGACGGTTTTAACCTCCTCCCTCACCTTTTTACGACCGAAGCTGAAGAGGGATCTCTTTTCCTTCTTGGGAGGTTCGCTCTGAAAGTCTATTTTTGCCTGCTTTTCATCTTCGCCCACCTACGTCACCTCTATGTTTGTCATGTACTCCTGTATTGTTCCGTTCAGGTATTCCCTATAATATTCCGTAAAGTTGGTAGCTTTGTAATGCATTACAAGCTGCAATTCTGTGGATTGAGCAATGTACAGGTTGGCGAGGGAGAGATTATCCGAATTTACCGATACAACCTGCACTGCAACACCACTCGTGTTTACATACATGACCGTATTGTTTATGGATATGTTAAGACCTATAAATTCTATATTATGTATGTATCCGGTTACAAGTGAGTTCGAAAGTGCCGTTATGTTGAACTCTTCAACCGCATTGATGCCAGAGATCTGTACCCACGTCTTCTCCGATGTGAATCTCTTCAAAACGTTGGTGACGTTGAATACGACTATCCTAGTCGTCTGGGTGCTGTTTAAGGTGATAATGGTTGTATTGGCTGGATTGCGATCCGCAGTATTGAGATAGGCATTGAATGAATAGGAACCGGGGCCGAGAAGATAGGCGTTTTCCAAAGATACCGTCATGTTGCTATGTGAAACGCTCACGGCAGATCCAGGATTAGAATATAGCGAGAAATGCCATGATGCCACTGATTCGTTCTCAACCCCTATTATGTAAGGGACAAGGCCATGTGAAATGCTTGTATTCGCCCTAAGTGCAGTACTATAGCTGTAAGGAACAAACGAAATGTTATCGTATCTGAAGGTGTAGTTCGATATAGGCAGTGTATAGTTGACGAATATCCTGCTGCCGTTGTCAGATAAGGTTGGTTTTATATCGAAATTGTTGGCGTTTAGACTTATGACAGATTCTGGGATGCTGGTATTCGTCAGCTTGAAGATTATTGAATAATTGTAAAGTTCAAAGGACAGCGTGTAAAGCGTCCTAGCTGATAAGTCGACTGTGGCTGACCCACTACCAGTTAGATTTATGATCAGATCACCCTTATATTTCAGGAAATAGAACTTCATCGAATAATGTCCTGAATAGTACAACGTCATCAGATCCGTTCCGTTGTTGCTAGTGTTGCCAATGTATCTATATTCCGTTGAATCGAAAGTCATGAACATCTCGAATTCTGAAGAGTTAACGGTAGATCCATGGTACATGAATCTGAGATCCAGATTAATTGTGCGCTCTGCATATAAAAACGTACTGTTTGTGGATGGATACCCTGAGACAGGGACAGCTAATTGAGTGCTCTCTGATACGCCGTATCCAAGAGATGTGACTGGATTTAGCGTTTCCTCGATGCTTGTATTGGAAACCACATTCCTCGTAACATTTATCTCCTGGTATCCGGGGGCATAGATGCTGAATGTGTAGTTCCCGCCAATAAGCGAGACGTTTCCAGATCCGTTGAATGAGAAGTTTCCTACGAGAATGCCATTTGAGTATATTGAAACGTTGTAAGGAATCCGCCCACTCGAATTCGACATGTCAAGGGATACCTCGTAGGATGATCCGGGCATTGGTGTGAAATAGAGATTATGGTATGTTGTCTTGTTCGCTATCTTAACAAAGAAATTGTAAGGATGGAAACCGACAGCATAGGCGGTGAAATTGTAATAGCCCCCATACAGGACGGTTATATTGTAATATCCAAGATCGTTCGTCTTGGTCAGCACATAGAATCCAGTGCCCTGAATGGATACTGCAAATCGTATATCAGTTGCGGTAAGCGGTATATACCTTCCGCTTGAATTGTAAAAGGCCCTTCCTTTAAGGTAATAGACTCCAGCTGAACTTCCATTTAGATACGTCTGATTAATCGGGATATTTGTGGAGGACATCGATCCACCGAGCATGGGATCAGCCACGGGCAGTGTTATGTTGACATCAGATTCGTTGGCAACGGCCATGAAGGTGGCATTGCCATAACCATATCCTGGGGCGGTTGCAACCAGGATATCAAAGCCAGCGCTGACGTTTATCGTGTAAAAACCGTTGCTGTTGGAAATAGCGGTGAAACCATCATAGAAAACGGTGGCGTTGCTGACCAGTTTTCCGGCCTGATTCTTCACATATCCTGATATAACTATGGATCTGGAACCGGAAGGCTTCAGGCTGATATTCTGTGCAAGATCGTGCCCATCGACGCTTATCATATCTGGTGTGGCATTGCTTGCAAAGCCTGGCTTGTAAACAGCTAGAACGTATGTGCCGTTGTAAAGACTCACATTGTAGCTTCCATCGGATCCGGATTCAACCGCGGTGCTCACTCCATGCACGAAGTAAAGATCAGCTTTCGGTACGATAATGCCCTCGTACTCGGTAAAACCATGAACCAGGTATTTTTCAGACGGCCTCAAGCTGATGTTTAACCAGACGGTTCCAGAGGTTATGAAGTCAAAATAATGATAGACTGTATTGTATCCGTATACGTAAAACGCGATGTTGGCCTTTCCCGTTTTGAGGATACCGAACCTGTAGTAGCCACTCGATGATACATTGCAATATGTGGAATACGGGCCGGCTGCAACCGTAAGCTGGGTATCATTGATCTTTGCACCTGAGGAACTGTTGTAGAGAAATCCCTGAACCCATATGGTTGCGTTTCCAGATGGTATGAAGTAGGAAGAATTGAGGCCAACGGCGTACTTGTTAAGGCTCTGATTAACAAATATTATTTGCTGTTTTGGTATTTTATTTATCTTTATGTGGATGGGATTACCTGTTGGGTATCCCACATTTGCGAATGTAAATATTGACGAAAAGATAATAATACCCAATACGACCAGCGCGATATATTTAGGGGACAATATTGATCTACCGCAATACTATATTTAAATTTTTGCACGCTAGGATGCGTACTGCATCGCCGCAAGATCAGCGAACCTTGACGGCAATCCCCTTCTTCAGCTCTATCATGGCCCTGGCTGGCATCTTGGCTATGCCAACACCGCGTACTTCGCCGCTGTGAACCAGAACAACTTCGTCCTCCTGCCTTATGTCCTCAGTGGCATCAACAACGCCCATGGCGTAAACGTTTGATGTTGGCTTGAAATCATCTATCTCCACTAGAAATTTGCCGTTCTTGATGAACATATCAGCGGACGCTTTGTTTATGGTGAACTTTCCCAAATTCTCATTATAGACGAAGAGGATCTTTCCATCCTTTACTATCATATCCTGATTGTAGTTCCTCCTTATGGTGTATCCGGATACCAGCGGCAATATCCATTCGCCAAACTGGTAACGCAGTATTGAATTGTATTTGGCCACCTTCTGATTCACGGCCTTACCTCCAGCAATTTCCCTCTGAATGACCTCCCTTAACCTCTGAAGATTGGAAGATTTGAACTCTATGACCTCGTGCGGGTATGGTATGGCCTCCGTTATAAAGTCAAGATCTTCCGGTATGAACGCAATGACCTTTCTGTATCTGTTCCGGCCCATATAGCTGCTCATCATTCTTTTCATCATGATCTTTTCATCCTCATACCATAGCCCGATGACCGGTATATCGTAAAATCTCGCAGGATACGTTTCTTCAAGATCCCTAGGGACTATACCTATGGGCGATGTAACTATTACCTCATGGATGAACCTTCTCAGATTGCCAAGTGCGCCTATAACCTTCTGGTGGCTCTTTGATCTTGAATATGGTTTTTTCGCCGAGCATGGGAGTATTAGAGCAATATCTGCATCAGGTTTCACGTATGATTCCGAAATGTAATTTCTGTACCTGATCAGGTCTGGCCTGTAAAGATCCTCAATGGTATTTGCCTTTATGTATGGTGTTCTGACGGGAAAAACACTCTCGAAGTCCTGATAGTAGGAATAATCTGCGATCCTGACCATCTCGGCAGCCTTGCTTGAGATGACGGCTTTTTCGATCAGCTCCCTCAGGGTGCCATCAGAAATGGATCTCTGTATTATATGCATCATATCAGATATGAATATCGCATTTTCAGAAGAAACATCATGATCGGCCTTCTCGATGCCAAAATGGGTGAAGCGATAGCCCATCTTCCCCTCCATCTCAAGAATGCTGCTATCGAAAAAAGATATGCCTAGATAGACCAAAGCTGGAATGGAGTATGGATCACTGATGCCTGAAATCATTATCAATTTGGAGAATCCATATCTTGAATGTATGTCCATTATGATCCTGACAAGATCCTTTGGTTTTCTAACAAGTTCAGCCCCGTTGGGAATGATGACCAGCTTGTCTGTTTCCAGTATCTCCTGTTTTATCTTTGCTGGATAAAGAATCTGCCTTGGTATCCTGTCTCCCAGTATTTCTATATCGCTATCCCCATAATTTATACCATTGCCGGATGCTATTACGGAGGGGTATACGACATCATCCACCTTGCCGTATCTGGCATATCCGAAGAGAGCCTGATCTTCAATCATTTATCTACGATATTTTGACTGCCTTATTTAAAGTTCGTATGCGCAATTCTTAGAGAAAAACCATAGAAGATTATGAAACCCCGTTCTATGAAACGCGGGGAGTGGGATTCGAACCCACGCTCTCATAAGAGAAACAGCTTAGCAGGCTGCCGCCTTACCTCTGGGCCATCCCCGCCCTTTATTCACTGGCTGAACCTTTCCTGAAGGTCGTTGGCGATCTGCTCCAGCATCTCCTCGAAATCCTCGTTTTCAAATGTGAAAACTTCTCCGTTCGGCAGTATTATCTTGGCATAATATATATCGCCATCCTTGGAGACCTCAACCTGAGCCAGTTCCTCTGTCACATCTATCAAGCCTTAAATGATTTGCCTATATTATACTTTTACGCAGAGACCTGACGGCCATCCGATATTCACGATCGTGTTTTTATCTACGTATTGATACCGCATTAAATGGAATCGATATCCTATCTGATCCCACGCAGAAAAGCGGACGAAGTGATAAAGTACCTAATGAGGTCAGGCAGGATAAGGAAAGATCTGAAGATAAAGAAGGTCGGAGAATTCATAGCTGTTCCTGTGAATGGGGAGGATCCAGCCATTGAGTTCAACGTCGCCCATCTTGACTTTGAGGAGAGAAGGCAAGAAAATATAAAGGAGATGATGAAGGATCTATTATCCAAAGAATACGGGTACCATGGCAATGTACCGGATAGATGGGTCAGATACGGCAATGCCCTATTTCTTAACAGTCCAATAGAGGAATGCGTATTCAAGGTGATGAAACGTTTCCTCGGCATAGAATCGGTGTACGTTTATCACGGTATAGCGGGATCGGAGAGGATACCCGTGGTGGAATTCCTCTACGGCAGGAGAGGCGAAGTAATCCATATTGAAAATGGAATCAGGTTCAAATTCGATCCGGAGAAGATAATGTTTTCGCCCGGCAATACCAACGAAAGAACGAGGATGCGATACATGACTTTTGAGGGAGAGACTGTACTCGATATGTTCAGTGGCATTGGATACTTCGCACTGCCTGTTGCTAAATATGGAAACCCAATGAGAATATTTGCATGCGATATAAACCCAGATGCCATACATTACCTGAAAGAGAACGCTGTTATTAACGGAGTTGAAAATATCGTTGTTCCCATACTCGGCGATTCCAGGCTGTCCTGCCCTAAAGGCCCATTTGATTCCATAATAATGGGCAATTTTAAATCGCTGATGTTTCTTCCAGGTGCACTCGAGAGATCAAAGAAGAATACACGGATAATACTGCATCATCTGGTATCTCAAGAGGATCTTGGCAGCTATAAATACAGTATAATGTCCTACACATCCTCATTGGGGTACCTAACCGCGGTTGAAGATTCGCATATCGTAAAATCATACGCTCCAAAGATGTTCCACGTTTCAACAACGCTGAGGATACTCTAGTATCCATCCAGCGTTCTCCAAAGGATCTGGATAATATGATGCAGAACAATCTCAAACAAATCAAAAATTGAAGATTCCTTTCGATCAAAGAAAGGAACCGTCTCGGCTCTGATATCTTCAGGATCACTTGGGAACTATACGGACAACGTTGCTGCCTCTAACAACAACGGTACCCAGTTTTCTTGAAACGTTCTCGCTGTTCTCGTCAACATCATCCAGCACCATGTTCATATATTCGTCAAATCCTGTGAGAACGCCTTCAAGAACTCTATTATCCTTCAGAAGCAAAGAAACCCTTTTATTAACACTTTCCTCAAGCATCTTCATCGGCATCATCAAGACCATTTCACCCCTCAATTGTATTCATCATCATCAAAGTTATCCTCACGGCTCATTATAACCTGTATAAGGCCACGGAGGACTTCTTTCACATCATCCAGCTCCTTCCTCATATTCTTTACTTCCCTGTTCAGCGCCTCAACATCCTTTGCCTTCTCATTACCTACATATTTCATCATCAAAACCCCCTTAATTCTGCCTACGGGCCTCGCTATGGCTACTTCCATGGGTTATCCTGTTTTCATAATTGAATATATCTACGCTGCCATAGTCGTCTGCAATTTTCCGTATTTCAGTGCGCTGGCAGTTTTCACAGTATAATGTTATGTTCTTTTTCACAAGCGGTTGCCTGCATCTGGAGCACACAGCGCTTATAACACCGTAGTGGTTGCCATTTATGGATATTTCAGGCATATCACCAGTTCGTACCACATATCCCCTTATCAGATCACCTACTGCAACGAAATCTGACTGTGGCCTCCTAGACATGCCAAAGGAAAGCTGCATCTCCTCATCTACTTCTTTCAGGCCAGTTCCCCTCTGAAATACCCCTACAACCCTTACGATGTACCTGTGAGCGTCGTTCTTGATAACCTGCCCGTATACAACATCGCCCTTCCTGAGGAAAAACTCCTTCTTTCCCGTATCTACAGATATCATTAAGTTTATATCATCCCGCACTATGTTTCCGAACTTTGTCGCTACTATCTCCCCATTCTTCTCCTCTGTATTCCTTCCTGGCAGATACTCCTCAGTTGTGGCGATTATGTCTCCGGGAAAAGCAACTTTTTTATCTCCTTCCATGTGTATTCCTTTGCATACGTTGGCCTTTACGGCTATATCGACATATAATCATACATATTTAAGTTTTTTTCCAGTGAAAACGGAGGAAAGTCCAGATCCTAAATTCCATCCGGCTTAATGCCAAGTTCATCAAAGTGGAAATATCTTCTAATACGATTTTCGATAAACCGAAAGAAATATCAATTTCGTGAATTTTCATACGGCTTCAATAAAAGTTAAATCATTTTTTAGTATATCCTGAATATTATGGTAAGCAGAATAAAAGTTGTCAACGATCCCGGTGAACTGGTATCCATTTTCCACGCTGCTGATAGTGAGGTTAAGAGAAAGCTTCTGCTTGATCTTTCGACTGGCTGGATAACGCTCCCTGTTATAGAGCAGAAGTATGGAAAAGAAGGCAGAAGGGCCCTCCTATATCTTGATAAAATAAAGATGATCGAAACCCAGTGGATAACCGGACAGAACGGCCCTGAGAAGGCCTATCATACCTATTACACAAATGTCCAGATAAATATCATGGGATCACTCAGCGAACTTGCCGACATCATATATGCAGCGACACTCTCCGATGAGCAGCTCAGCGAATACGAGGATAAGATAAAGGCCATGATGAAGAATGGTGAAGGCGTGTTCCTCGGGGATGTTTCCGATTCACTTGGCATATCCCAGACCCTCATCAGGGGCATTGTAAAGAGGTCAAGCATACTCGAGATTAGAGGCTACAAAATTGAGCTGGTGTCTGGTGCTGAATGATAACCGTACTGCGGATAAATCACAGGCCGTACAGAGACAAAAGGATAACAACGCATGTTGCCCTGACTGCCAGGGCTTTCGGTGCATCAGCAATACTGGTTGATGAGAGGGATGAGACTCTCGAAAACACAATAAGAGGCGTGATCAGCAATTTCGGTGGCAGTTTCTCGATAAAAACCGGATGCAACTGGATTCAGGAATTCAAACATTTTCAGGGCATTCGCATGCATTTAACAATGTATGGGCGCAGGATAAACGACGTGATCGATGAAATAAGAAACAGCGGAAAGGACGTGATGGTCCTCGTAGGATCGGAGAAGGTTCCGATTGAAGCATACGAGATAGCCGATTACAACGTATCCGTCACCAATCAGCCGATAAGCGAGGTCTCGGCCCTTGCGATATTTCTGGACAGATACTTCCAGGGAAAAGAGTTTGAATTTGAATTCAGGGGTAGGATCAACGTGCAGCCTGCTGAAAGGGGGAAGATAGTCAAGATCATACCGGACGAAATAGAGTGCCTGGATCTTCTTAAAAAATATGGTGCCAGTGAACAGCTAATCGAACATGTCAAGGCAGTTGAAGGCCTAGCCTTGAAGATAGCGGAGAGATGCAATGCAGATAAACGCGTGATTGTTGCAGGATCGCTCCTTCATGATATTGGAAGAACCAGAACAAACGGCATCGATCACGCGGTTGCAGGTGCTGAGATACTTCGATCAGAAAACATACATGATAGCGTTGTTTCGGTTGTGGAGAGACATATAGGAGCAGGTATAACCAGAGAGGAAGCGGCACGACTCGGCCTTCCTGAAAAGGATTACGTGCCCGAGACTCTTGAGGAGATGATAGTGGCGCAGGCAGACAATCTGTTTGCTGGAAACAAGAGGCTCAGACTTGAGGAAGTTTTGAATATCTATAGAAAGCGCGGCCTGGATTCCGCCGCCGAACGTATAAAGGAGCTTCACCGCAGGATCAGTGCAATAGCAGGTATCGATATCGATGAAATACGCTGATGCATGGTAGCGAAATGACGAATTATGCATTCAAATTTGGCTATGAGGGGTCCTATTTTACAGGGTTTCAGAGGGGGAATGGCGATCACAGCGTTGAAGATACTATCATTGATACGCTCAAGGCAAGCGGTTTCGACTACGCTATAAAAGCTGCGGCTAGAACTGATAGATACGTGTCAGCGCTTTCCAATGTCTTCAGTCTTGAGACAGGGAGATCTCCTGAGGCCGTGGCAGGCCTGATAAATTCAAGAATCGATCATATATACGTGCACTCCTATGCAGAGGTTCCAGACGATTTCAACCCAAGGCACTGCACCTTCAAAACCTACAGATACTATATATTGCGACAGGATTTAGATTGCATATCATTGGATATCAATCTGGGTAAATTCATCGGAACGCATGACTTCAGAAGGTTCGTGCGAGCAGACAGCAGGAACACTGTACGCACTATAATAAACGCTAGCTGCAAAAATGATAACGGTTTGCTCTATCTAGAATTCTCTGCTAGAAGTTTTCTATGGAATCAAATCAGGACCATGGTGGCCTTCATTCTGGACAATATCGGTGTGGAAACCGATCCGTTTTCCACATCTGAACGATATCCAAGGGTCGCGAGAGCACAGAACCTTCTGCTATGGGATATATATTATGATGGGATCGAGTTTAGGAAGGTGAAAAAAATTCCAAAGAAAATGCAGGGTGTATATGAAAACTCAATCATGAATTATATCCTTGCCGAGAATCTGATGCATAGATTTGGAATTGCGTAAAGCACATGCGATCAAGATTTATGCACTATTTCGGAATGCTATAATTTTATAAGTAACATCCATTTCCCTACCCAGATGGACTACAAGCCAAAGGCCTACAGCATAATATTTGCAAGGTCGTTATACGCGCTCAATTGGTTTGACATCGCTCCCGCGCTTAAGTATATCTCCATTGACCTGAACATAAACGTCATAAAGATCGGACTTGTTACGACCTCGTTTTACATAGGTCTGGCGCTTTTTCAGCTTGTAGGCGGATCGCTCGCACACCGCATAGGGAACCTCGTTGTCTCGGTAACAGGGCTCACGATATTGGGCCTGGCGGGCATATTCTCAGGCCTTTCTGGCAATTTCATAGAGCTTTCGGTTTCAAGGTTCATGGCTGGGGCCGGATCCGCGCTCTTCTTTTCGCCCGCCCTAGGTATAATCTCAGATATAGTGCCCGTTGACAGGTATGGATCCTATGTGAGCGTATACAATGGGGCATTCAGTTTTGGAGCTGGAACCGGCATCTTTGCATTCGGCTATCTCGATACTGTCTCTGGATGGCGCATTTCACTGGTAATTGGTGGCGCATTGCTTCTGATAGCAGACCTAGCAATGTTTCTCATGATCAGGGGAGGCAACACAAAGGTAAGGAGACCGATGAAGGAACTCATAACTGCGGTGAAGAAACCAGAAATATGGATACTACCAGTTGTGACCGTTGGAAGCGCCATATCTGAAACCATAATGGGACAGCTCTTCGTTTATTACCTTGAAGAATACAGACATTTTCCAGCAATTACGGCCTCGGCTGCCGGATCCTTCTTCCTATTTGTTGGTCTTCCTGGAGGATTCATATCGGCCTATATAATCAGGAGATACAGCAAGAAGATCCAGGTAGCGTCGTTGCTTGCGGTCATGGGCCTCATATTCTTCCTAGTACCATTCGAGGTGAATATCATTGAAATACTGACCACACTCTTCGCCTTCAGTGTGCTATCCATATATGGATTTTCTTACCTGTACATGGAGGCCAGCATGATAAACAAATCTGCTGTGTCCTTCTCACTTTCAATAGTCAATTTTGTACAGATGATGATAAGTTCAGCTATACCATATCTCTATACATATGCAATATACAGCATATCGATAAATGCTGGCTGGTATCTGCTGGGCGTAATATCGCTCGTGCCTGCACTATTTCTGATAAGGCTAAAGATGCCTGATCATTCGAAGGCTAAAGCTTAAACATATGCACAACAACATATCGTAAAAATTATGAGACAAGAACGTCCTCTAGAACGTCCCTGTCCATGAGTATGTGTGATATGAGGCAGAATTCATCTGGCCTGTGTGCATTTTCCTCTATGGTGGTGAACCACACCACCGCTGGTATGTCAAGCCTTCTGAAGAAAGCTGCGCATGTACCGCCTCCTATTCCGATTGCCTTTGGTGTCTTTCCCCTCTTCTTCTTTATTGATTCCATCAGCCTAACGACAACCTCAGAATCCTCAGGAGTCTTCTTCGGTGCCTGCTCCTTCTGCACCAGATCGTACGATATCCTGGCCTGGCTGTGGGCCTGGAAGTCGGATATGGCTTCATCAACTGTCTTCAGAACATCGTCCAGGCTGTACTGCGGCAGAACCCTGCAATCGAAGTAGAAGGTGTCTGTCCCTGGTATCGTGTTCACGTTATCCACGTTTTTTTCGTGCTTCGTCGGTTCAAACGTTGAGTAAGGAACGTTGTAAAGATCGTCCTTTACGGTGAACTTCTCGTGCAGCCTGCGGTCAAGATCGATCATGAATTTGGAACCTTCTCTGAAGGCGTTTATCGCATTGACAGGCATGCTGGCGTGCCACTGCTTTCCCTTCACGCTGAAGCGGATCCAGAGTATGCTCTTCTCCGCAATCTCTATGGTCATTCCATCCTCGCTTCCTGCGTCCGGAACAATTATGAGATCGGATTTTCTGAATATGTCCTTCTCAAGCAGATACTGGATTCCGTATTTGCTTCCCATCTCCTCGTCCGCTACGAATGCTACACCGAACTGCATCTTCTGTTTGAGGCCATTTTTCTTGATATCCCTTAGGATTAATAGAGCAGTGAACACCGCCTGACCGTCGTCCTCGGTTCCTCTGCCATACATGCGGTCTCCCTCTACCGTCACATCGAACGGTGGCTTTGTCCAAAGTGCAGGATCTCCGACCGGAACGGTATCTATATGCGCAACGAGCCAGAGAACCTTTTCACCCTTTCCTGCCCTGATCACAATGTTAGACCTGATCTTTCCATACTCATCCTTCATATCGTATCTCTGATAATCGTTATAGCCAAGCTCCCTGAGTATCTTCTCGATCTCATCTGCCCTATCCTTTTCACCTTCTCCACCTGAGGCCGGCGATATGGCGGGTATTCTTATGATCCTCCTTGCTACCTCAACTATGAAATCCCTATCAGGCATTGAAATAAGATCCATGCTGGAGTATCACGGAAACACGTTAAAATTTTCTCTAAAAGAACAATTTTAGTTTGTTCAAATGCTGAGGCCATGATATGCGGGATGATCTGCGGGGAAAATGCGTTGCTATTGCCGATAAGATCCAGCAAAATTTTAACCTTGCTTTGTGTTGCCTCTGTAATGTTTCGAAGGCCGGAGTATGCCTACATATACAGAGGCGTAAGCGTCATGGTTGCTTTAACGATACTGGCCGATATAGTCCGATCTTTCGTTCGATTTTACTCTCCATTCTCGGCTCTGGATCTTATAACATTCTACATTAACGCGTTCACACTTGGCATACTCTTCGCATTACTCATAACGTATGGTTTCCTCGAGGGTTCAAGATCCATAGAATTATCAGCATTCCTTCTTCTGGCATACTTTGTTCTGGATTATTCAAGATCCCTGATAACGCTCCGCGCTGATACATACGGTGCAGCACTTTATGGTTTTATGATACTCATACTCCCGATAATATCAAGGACACTTGCGCTGTTCTACTACAGAAATATTCTTACAAGATTCCTCACGGTCGTATTCTTCTTCATGGGGGCGGCATCTGCTCTCCTGGCATATAACGGATTGATATTGATCCATCATCCAATGAGGCATGCGGAAGAACAGCTGCTGATTCTGTACCTGGTCGTCGCATTCATATCATCCGTGCTGGTATTCCATTACTCTAGATCGCAGGTCCTGCAGTACGAATCTCACCATGCATCGTGATTTGATCATCAAATGTACGATAGAAGGTTTCTGATATTGTTTCCCAACGGGATCTCTCCGTGCCTTCCTTTTCCTCCAATTATGTATGCCTTTGAAGAATTGATGTGTATCATCCCATTCTCCATGGAATCGCCGATGGATATTGTCTCATCCTTGGATATGTGGAGCATGGATTGGAGTGATTTCACAGCTATGTTCTTTCTTTCTGGTATAACACGTATATAGCCCCATGGCTGCACGAACCCCCCCTCATCCGTTGCTATGACGTTGGAAAGGTTGTAATCTATCTGCATATACTCGTTAAGAATATCGCAGAGCCAGGATATTCCACCAGAAACTACGGCGGTGATCAATCCCCTCTCCTTCAGGCCGTTGACAACCTCGGATGACCCGTCCCTCAATTTAATGTCACGGAGTATGCCGGCTATGTCATCCTTCTTCAACCGTGGATGCATCCGGAGCCATGCGAGTACATCGCTCCTGAAGAATTCCTCATATGATATGAAGCCGTTTCTGTACAGCCTGAAGTTCATGTGGTTGTCCGTATGAAGCCTCCTGTGGACATACTCCCAGCTGCTGGGTTCATCAGTCAGCGTACCATCCATATCGAATATAGCTAGCTTGATCATTCTCCTCTCCTTCCTCAAGCATTAAATGTGTATCAATCAGGGCGATGACAATAATGCATGCAAAGCATGTGATAAAAGGAAATTGCTATCCTGAGCTCCGACCCAGGAATTGCTTCAGTAGGATCTAGAGAAAACGGCCATTTTACCGTTTTTTCCGCATACAACGCACTTCCCTGTCTCACTGGAATCCACCATAAATCCAAGTACCGACTTCTCCGTCTCAGCCTCTATCTTGTCGGAACATTCCTTCGAACCACACCAGAATGCGGTTATAAGGCCATCCCTGTTGAATTCTTCAAGTTTCGTTGCCCTGAAAACATGATCCTTGAAGACCTTCTGAGCATTCTCCATCATCTTTTCCCTTATCCTGATCAGCGTGTCCGGAACTTCGTATATGAGCTTAGATCTCTCGATAGTAAGCTTTCCCTGAATGTTTCTCATCGAAATGGTGAGCGTCCTGTTCTTTACCTCCCTTTCGCCTATCTCTATCCTAAGTGGGACGCCCCTCATCTCCCAGTCGTTGAACTTGTAGCCTGGGGTGTAGTTCTCCCTATCGTCAACCTTGACCCTTATATTTATGCTATTAAGCGTATTTTCAACGTCCCTAGCGTATTCCATAACGCCTGCGCCGGGTATGGGTATTATGATCACCTGTATCGGAGCAACATCTGGAGGCAGCACCAGGCCCTTGTCATCACCATGGATGCCTATTATGGCTGCAAGAAGCCTCTCACTCATACCATAAGTCGTCTGATGCGCGTAGTCAAATGTTCCATCCTCCTTAAGATACTTTATATCATAGTTTTTGGAGAAGTTTGTTCCGTACTGGTGTATGGTTCCGATCTGCAGGGATCTGCCTGATGGAAGAACGGTGTCGAAGGCTATCGTGTACATTGCCCCTGGAAACTTGTCCCAGTCTGGCCTCTGGTCATAGAAATATGGCAGGCAGAGCAGGCTGGAGATCTCCCTCCATATCTCCTTGTACTGATCCATCTGAGCTTCAGCATCTTCGTAGGTTGCATGCGCCGTATGGGCCTCGAAGAAATGTATTTCGCGTATACGTATGAATGATCTCGTATGTTTAGTCTCGTATCTGTAAACGCTCACTATCTGGTATATCTTTAACGGAAGATCGGCGTGCGATCTTATCCAAAGAGAGAACATTGGGTACATAGCAGATTCGCTTGTCGGCCTCAGCGCCAGCTCCTCTTCTAGTTTTTCCTTGCCTCCCTTTGTCACCCAGTAGATCTCGTTTTCAAAGCCCCTTATGTGCTCGAACTCCACCTCAAGCATGCTTCTACCTATGAGTATCGGGAAATTCACTTCCTGGAAATTTCTCTTGTCAACGGCCCTCCTTACAATTGAATCGATGAGACTCATTATCTTCCAGCCATAGGGCAACCACACGTTCATGCCCTTGACCGGATATCTCTTGTCACTGAGCTCAGCAAGCGTGATTATTTCATTGTACCATTCGCTGAAATTCTCCTTTTTGTTCTCCATTTTGCTTAGAATTTAAGAACGATATTTAAATTTCTTCGTATCAAAGCTTCCTTTTTGATGGCTATCATTACGATCCTGATCGGTGAATCGATACTTGCCATGATCATCACCTCTTAATCATTCCAGGAGAAGATCTAAAATAAGGATGAAGCCGGTCGCATCCATTTTCCATTTTGCACATCGGCACAAATTTCATTTATCCGTTATTTTGAATTCTTTTATCACCGCTCCAGGCCCGAATTTCACATAGAATCTTAGTCGATCCTCTCCATTCTTAAGGAGAACATTCCTTCCGAGCTGATAGTTTCCATCTATATGCAGTTCGTCCACATTATGCCTCGCCGTATGCTTGAATGCTTCGTCCATCATGTTCATGAATTCGGCCGCGCAGATGTCGCAGCAGAAGAATAGATCTTCGCCAAGAAAATCAGCATGGTAGTCTCCCCATGTTGCGCCACAGAGTGCACAACCTTTCGATTTGCTTCCTGCCTCCCTGCCATTGACCACTATGTTCACTTCACTCACCCCATGAAGCCTCGAGCATCCTTGCCCTCCTCATCCTGGCGTTGAGATAAACGTAAAAGGCATCCATTGAACGAAGCATTATTGATCTGGTTGTCAGGTCATCCATGGTCGCGGCCTGTACTATCTTGAGGGCCTCACCGGCATGCCCCACATCGGCTTCATAGCCTTCCATCAGAAAATTCTTCACCGCTTCTGGATAATCCGAACCTTTAAGGATCTCTGGATTAAAATAATGGATCGGCGATCCGTCATCCACTAACGTTCTGTCCGCAACCAGTTCAAGCACGTGCATAGCGCCCATCGTATCGATCCAGGAATAGCGATTTGAGATCCCGTACCATACCTCTATTGCCTGCGATGTCTCTGGCAAGGGTGAATATTCCATTATTCGCTTTCTCGACATGCCAAGAGCTTCGCCCATCCTTAGTAGAAGCTCAAGATGCGATGGCTTTCCGTTTAGCCCGATGTATTCTGTCGCCACGTTCTCTACTTCGTATTCGAAGGCATCATCCGAGGTAGTGGAATGTATGACCATCGAAAGCGTCCGTATCCAGTTCTTTAGAAAGAACCTGTGCTCAATGACGTATCCCAAGAGCACAGGAACCGTTGGCTTCTGCATGGCCTCCATGAATGGGTGCGGATGCGCGTAAAATTTAGCTATAAACTCCATTCGTGCCCACCTTATTAGAGATTCTTCAGGCCGGAAAATTCTGATGAGAACATCGCTCAGATCGGAATCCGAGATGCCGTGTTCAATCTGCTCAGCGGATATCCAGGAAGCATGCTTTCCATCACCATGAATGGATCCTGATCTGAAATGCAGTGCTAGGCCCTGCATGTCGTTTACACTCTTCTCGCATACTGGACATATCATGGTAAACATATGCAGGCTATCTATTTAAATTTAAATGGATTTAATATGGTATATATTCAAAGGTGATATTTAATATCATTAGGTCCGAAGAACCCGGTATAATGTTATTAGGATCTCAAGGTTTAAATCACAAAATTTATGCCCATCAATAAGATTGAGCGATGCTTGCCTCAGCGTTCGAACATCATGCAGAGGTTGCCGAGTCAGGTCAAAGGCGGCAGACTCAAGATCTGCCTCCGTAGGGATTCGCCGGTTCGAATCCGGCCCTCTGCATTCAGGAGGTATGAATGAGATCCGAACTTATCATTGAAGATGCAGATTGTGAAAGGTTTCTCATGACGATCAAACCCGACAACTTCGGCGGTATTACGGCAGAATGCAATAATGGTAATGTTAAGATAAAAATAGAAGAGAAAAAATACGGTACAATATTCACCCTGATGGATGATATAATCAGAAGCTATGAGGTATTTGAAAAAATAAGAAAAATTATACCGGATATCACTGCTCTACGTTGAGCTGCAGTTTCTCAGTGAGTTCCTTGTATCTGTTTCTTATCGTAACCTCGGTTACACCAGCAACCTCGGCAACAGCTCTCTGCGTTCTCCGTTCACCGGTCATCAGCGATGCTATGTATATCGCCGCAGCCGCAACTCCTGTTGGCCCCTTGCCCGAAGTCAGACCCGCATTCTCGGCAGATCTCAGTATCTCGAGGGCCTTATTCCTGGTATCCATCGATAACTTCAGCTTTGAACAGAACCTGCTGATATAGTCTTCGGCCTTGGAAGGCATTATGTTCAGCTTTAGATACCTGCTCATTATCCTATAGGTTCGACCTATCTCCTTCTTCTTCACCCTTGTGACCGAGGCTATCTCACCGAGCGTTCTGGGTACGTTAGTTATCCTGCAGGCCGCATAGAGTGCTCCTGCTACAACGCCCTCTATGCTTCGGCCGCGTATCATGTTCTGTTTTACAGCCTTGCGGTAAATAACCGCTGCGGTTTCCTTCACATCGTCCGGTATGCTCAGGTTTGAGGCCATCCTCTCAAGCTCCTGGAGTGCCTGTGAAAGGTTTCTTTCGGCTGCATTTGATACCTTTATCCTCTTCTGCCACTTTCTGAGCCTGTACAGCTGGGCCCTGTTCCTTGTCGGTATGGATCTTCCATACGAATCCTTATTCTTCCATGATATGTCTGTAGAAAGACCCTTATCGTGAATGGTGTAGGTCATTGGGGATCCAGCTCTGGCCCTGCTTTCATTCTGCTCAGAGTCGAATGCCCTCCACTCTGGCCCCTGATCGATATAGGCATCCTCAATGACCGCCCCGCATTCTCCGCAGACAAGTTCTCCATGCTCGTAATCCCTTATAAGATTGGTGGAACCGCATTCAGGGCATCTTTCTATCTCCTCAACCTTTTTCTTTTTCGTATTTTCAACCATTTTTGATCACCTCATTGAATATAAACCGCATCTGCCTGCACGCCCTGGCTGTCAAGACTGACCAGCCCGTATGGTTCATCAACCGGGCCCATAATCTTCACTATCACCCCTATCCTCTTGCCACTGGCATCGTATACCTTTGTCTTCATATCTACGGGACGATCCAACTGTATCACCATATCTCTTCCTCTAATGTTCATTACCTTATAAGCGTGCATTCAGAGTAACATATCGCTTCGTAATATTTAAACATTACGAAATGTATTTAAGTTTTTTATTTCCGTTATTAAAACTTTGATGTCAAATTTCGTCCATCGATGGCCTGAAACCAGTAGAAAATGTAATTGTTATCAATTTATAATAACTTTTACTCGCTTGGTTTGATGACCGCAATCAATTCGGATCACTTGCCCCGGAAAAAAGAAAAGGACATATCTGGTCTTTAGTGCGTACGATAATCATTTATCGCTGGTAATGCTACAGGTAAGAATGCTGTTAAGGATACCGACTGTGCTCAGATCTCAGGAGCTCATTGACAAGGCCTTTTCGAGGGCCAGCAGAATAGAGGAACCTTACTTTCCAGACAAGATAGAACGCATAAGGAAAGAGGTTCAGGACAGAATATCGACGATAGAGAGCATAAGCCGGTCATTCCTGGACAGGCTAGTGAAGAAGTTTCCATCTATAAACAATCTGCACCCGTTTTACAGCAGCCTCATTGATTTGATGTTTGACATCGATCAGTACAAGATATCGCTGTCTAAGATTGACAGAACCTCGCAGATGATTGAACAGATAAGCGGTGAACACATAAGAAGGCTTAAAGCCGCAAAAACAGTCGAGGATGCCAATAGAATCATGCGATCGTACTATGGGAGATTTGCCTCCCTGGTGCATGAGATAGATCAGGATCTTCTATTCCTAGGCAAATGCAGAGATTACATGAAGAAGATACCTGATATAGATGTCAATCTGCGCACTTATATAATTGCAGGCATGCCAAACGTGGGCAAGAGTTCGCTTCTTGCTGCGCTGACCACTAAAAAGCCTGAGATTGCTCCCTATCCATTCACAACAAAGTCTGTAATAATAGGCATAGCCGAACATGGGTATGAAAGAATACAGTTCATAGATACTCCAGGAATTCTAGATCGGGATTTCGACGAGATGAACCAGATAGAGAAGAATGCTGTACTTGCTCTGAGGCATATCAAGGGCACCGTGATCTTTCTCTTCGACTACAGCGATCAGTCGCTGTATGATCCTGAAATGCAGGAGCATCTGTACCAGCAGATAAGAGAGCACATAAATCCCGACATAATAAGGGTGCAAACAAAAATGGATATAAGCAGGGAAAAACGTGAAAAGATAGCAATTTCCGTGAACTCCGAGGGCGGCCTCGATCCACTTAAGGCGATAATATTCGGGAGGGCTGATGATGATGTACGAAGATGATATCAGAAGGATAGCACTAATAAATGCATATCAGCACGAGGGAAAAGCCGATCTCAAGTCTGTCATGGGAAAGGTCATGGCGGAGATTCCGGATCTCAGGCGCGATCCCCGATCAGCTAGGGAGATGGTCTCTCGCATTGTAGACGAGGTCAATTCAATGAGTGCCTATGAGATAAGGGAAACCGTAGAGACCAGATACACCTCATCGATAAGAAAGGAGAAAAAAGTAGAGGAACATCGTCTTCCAGATCTCGAGGGAGTAAACGGGCCGGTAGTAATGAGGATGGCCCCATCTCCGTCCGGACCACTGCATATTGGCCACACCAGGATGGCAATACTCAACGACGAGTATGTCAAAAGGTATGGCGGCGAACTGATTCTCAGGATAGAGGATACAAATCCGAAAAACATAGATCCAGATGCATATCATATGATACCGGAGGATCTTGAATGGCTTGGCGTGAACGTGACGAAGATCGTTATACAGAGTGACAGGTTCGATCTGTACTATGCAGAAGCAAAGAAGCTGATGGAAAACGGCCATATGTATGTCTGCACCTGCCCCAGGGAGGAGTTCAAGAAGAGGAAGCTAGAATCAATACCATGCAAAGATCGCGATAACCCTCCTGAAACCAATCTTGAACTCTTCGATAAGATGATCGATGGCACCATAAAGGAAGGAGACGCCGTTGCAGTGGTGAAGACTGATCTAAAACATCCTAACCCTTCGGTGAGGGACTGGATAGCATTCAGGATCATAGAAGCAAGGCATCCGAGGGTCGATGACAAATACCGCGTCTATCCTATGATGAGCTTCAGCGTTGCCGTGGACGACCATTATCTTGGCCTGACTCATGTCCTTAGAGGAAAGGATCAGCTCACAAACACCGACAAACAGAGGTACATTTTCGATTACAATGGCTGGAAAAAGCCATACTATTACCATTATGGGATGATAAAATTCCCGGGAATCAAGCTGAAAACATCTCTGATGAAAAAGGGGATACTCAGCGGACAGTACGAGGGATGGTCTGATATCAGGCTCGGAACTGTGAGGGCTTTTGCAAAGAGAGGCTACAGACCGGAGACCTTCAGGCGATACTGGATAAACTCCGGACTGCGCGAAATAGATGCGATCTTCTCGATAGAAATATTTGACTCCATAAACCGTGAGATCGTGGATCCTAGAGCGTACCGCTTCTCGTTTGTAAAGGATCCTGTACCAGTTCGCATAGAGGGCATGCCAAACATCAGCGCGAAACTACCATTGCATCCAACGCACCCAGAGTACGGCTTCAGAGAATATGAAGTTAAGGGCTCAGTTTACATAGCCAGTCGGGATTTTGCCGCTATTTCAGAGGGCGAGAGAATAAGGCTGAAGGATCTATGTTACATTAGAAAAAAGGGGAACGGCATAATCTATGACGGTGTTGAAATGACAGAGAAAACCAAGATAATCAACTGGTGCCCAGAGGGGTCTAGGGACTTCTCCGTACTGAAACCTGATGGATCGAAGGACAGTGGCCTTATAGAACCAAAATCCTCAGGATATCGTGGAATCGCACAACTTGAAAGATACGGGTACGTCAACTTTGCTGATGGAGATGATCTGGCCTATTTCACTCACCCCTGATATTACATACACACACACAATCGAAGCATATGATCTTAGAATGAAACAAAAATCTGGAATAGGAATTTCCGCATAAGATGAAAATGGTTGCGTAAATGCGGATCAAATTAAATGTGCATAAGATCCGGAAATGATTTCAGGATTATTATATCTCCAATGGCCTTGACGTAGTTGAATGGTATTGATATTGGATCGCCGTTCTTTACTAGCCTGTCATTTGTGTTCATTATAAAGATCCCGTGTATCTGATTCTTGTCGAAGTCCAGCACTATGTCGTTTACTCTACCTACCTTTATCCCCTTTATCGTGTATACATCTTTGCCTATGAGCGATGCCACATCAAATTCCTTTTCGGCCTCAATCACCACATCCACCATCTTTGATTACCACGTTCAGGCCATGTTCCAAAAAAGATAACGATAAAAATCGTATTAAATTTTGTGATCCGATACACTATAAGGACGTGGATCCGAGATCATCAGTGCTGAAAGTTTTCCTTCTGGATCTCCCTATAAGAGGCGCATATGCCGATGAAGTTCCTGAAGATGTCTCTGCCATACTGAGTGTGTTCCACCTCTGGATGGAACTGTGTAGCGTATATTGGCCTCGTCTTGTGATAGAATCCCTGAACCTGACACGTGGCGGAAGAAGCTGCCAGGGTGAAATCATCCGGCAGATTGATGATTTCATCGTTATGGTTCTCCCAAACGGTTATTTCAGACGGAAGGCCGCCGAATATGTTTTCGCTATGCATAACTGAAACCTTCGTCTTTCCGAATTCTGGATGCTTTGCCTTTACGACGGATGCTCCGAAATGGAGAGCGATGAACTGGGCTCCAACGCATATTCCGAGGATCGGATAGTTGTGATCGTCTATGTATTTTCCTACGCTTCCCAGCTTGTCCAATTCCTCGTCTATATTCGGAGCTCCTCCGCTCAATACGAGGCCATCCAGGCCATCAAGTTCGCTTGAATCGATATCGTTTGGAACGATCTTCGTGTCAACACCGAGCTCTCTCAGCACACGCCATTCTCGGTGAGTCCACTGGCCACCGTTATCAACAACGTATATCTTCAACATGACCCTATTCCGATATAGAGATGTTAAGCGCCTTGCTTATCTCCTTGTATCTGTTCCTTATTGTCACTTCGGTAACACCTGAAATCCTTGCTATTTCCTTCTGTGTCCTGGGTTTTCCGACCTTCACAGAAGCTATGTAAATCGCGGCCGCAGCTATGCCTGTTGGACCTTTTCCGGAGGAAATGCCCATGGACATGGCCTGCCTTACTATATCCTCACTTATCACTATTGCCTGCTTGTCAAGATCGAGCTTGTTGCAGAACTGGGAAATGTAAGAGAACGGGGTTGTTGGCTTCAGGTTCAGATCAAGTTCCTTAGCAAGATGCCTATACGCTTTTCCGATCTTTTTCTTGTTTACCTCAGATGCCTTCGAAATCTCATCAAGAGTACGAGGTATGTTAACCTTCCTGCAAGCAGCATATATGGATGCACATACTATGCTCTCAATGCTCCTTCCTCTGATGAGGTTCTTCTCTACCGCCTTTCTGTATATCAAAGCTGCCGTTTCCTTGATGTCCTTCGGAATGCCCAATTTCGCACCGATATCGTTCAAGAGCTGAAGTGCAAGGGACAGATTCCTCTCCGCAGCATTGGAAACACGTATTCTCTGATGCCATTTTCTAACACGGTATATCTGTGCCCTATTTTTGTGCGGGATCCTCTTTCCATAATAATCCTTATTCGACCAGGATATCTCCGTGGCGAGGCCCTTATCATGGCTCAGGTAGGTCATGGGTGATCCGGTTCTCGCTCTCCGTTCGTCCTGGTCTGAGTCGAATGCCCTCCACTCTGGCCCCTGATCGATGTAGGCATCCTCAATAACAGCTCCACAGTCTGCACAGATGAGCTCGCCGTGTTCATAATCCCTTATTAGGTGTTCAGAATTGCATTCAGGACAACGCTTCGGTGTTTCCCCTTCAACAGTCATCTTATCACTATAACGCCTCTACATCATTGGATGTATTTAAACATTTTTTATTTTTAGTTACTCCTTAATAATATACACTCATACCATTTAAGAGCATTATTTCAAGATTCTGCAAACAACATCATGAAAATTTAATTCGCAATTATTTTATACCAAAAGTTATAAGTACAGAGAAAGGCGCTGTATAGATAAATATTTTAACTTTTTGCATTGATGACAAGACAAATTATTTCACTCCTAATGTATTTTTATTTGAACAATCATTTAATTTATTTCAACGAATGGCAATTACGATTATCGTAATCAATGGACATCTATCGAACCATTAAGCATGACTTTGATTAATTTTCGTATTATCGTACTGCGCATGTTAGACTGTTCGAATTTTGGCTGATGATGTACAGAAAAATGCCAGCAAACTCAAATTGCAAATCTGAGATAATTTAATATGGCTATTGCAATAAACGGCTATGCCCAGAACCTATATAGACACCCTTAGGGATCACGAGGATGGCGCGAAAGTTGTCGTATATGGCTGGATGCAGGAAGCCAGGATAATGAAAAATATCTCATTTCTCATGATCAGAGATAATACCGGTACAATACAGGCAACATTCAAGAACGATGAGGCCACTCTGGACATAATAAAGAGAATAAACAGAGAGAGCATTGTCCGTGTCGATGGATCCGTGAATAAAAAGAGCATAAGTAAGGCCGGTATTGAAATAAGTGGAACTTCAATATCCATTGTAAATGAAGCAGAGGCGCCATTACCCCTTCCGGTTGTTGATCCGGTCCAGGCCGATCTTGAAACCAGACTCAACAGTAGATTTATGGATCTGAGGAAGAGGAACATCTCTGCAATTTTTCGCATAGAAAGCGCACTTCTATGGGGCATAAGGCAGTATCTCCATAGCCAAAAGTTCATAGAGGTGCATACTCCGAAGATAGTGGCCGCCGCAACTGAAGGTGGATCTGATCTATTCCCCGTCCGTTATTTTGAAAAGGATGCCTACCTCAACCAGAGCCCACAGCTCTATAAAGAGGTCCTGATGTCTGCCGGCTTTGACCGAGTATTTGAAGTTGGCCCGGCATTTCGCGCCGAGGAGCACAACACGACAAGGCATCTCAATGAATTCACCTCCATAGATATAGAGATGAGCTTTGCGGATCATAATGATGCTATGGCTATGCTGGAGAATGCCATAAGATCCGGCATTGAGAATGCCGTAAGGGAAAATGCAGAGGACTTTGAATCGCTTGGAATCTCCATCAGCGTGCCCGAGACTCCGTTTCCAAGGATAACGTATGAACAATGCATCGATCTCCTGCAGAAAGATGGGATTGATTTCACCTTCGGTGACGATTTTTCACCGGACCAGCTCAGGACGATAGGATCGAGGTTTAGCGGCTTCTACTTTATTACTGAATGGCCATCGTCTGTAAGGCCATTTTACACCATGCCAAAGTCTGAGGATCCTAGGCTTACCAACTCATTCGATCTGCAATATCGTGAGATAGAAGTTACCTCAGGGGCACAGAGGGTTCATGATCCAAAAATGCTCATACAGAGATTCAATGAAAAAAAATTGGATGTTAAATCATTTCAGTTCTACGTTGATGCTTTTAAATATGGCATGCCCCCACATGCTGGTTGGGGGCTTGGCCTTGAACGCCTAACCATGATTCTTCTTGGACTCAACAATATAAGGGAAACCACCTTATTTCCTAGGGATAGAACCCGCATTGTTCCTTGATCTCCTGTCCTTTTTCCCTTCGTCAAAGACTAACCTATCCATGTCATCGGACGAACCAATTTCGTCCTTCAATATGTCGTCGAGTTTTTTCGAGCCCATTGCTCAACATGATTATTACACAATTTTGATATATAAACTTTTTTATCCTATGACAGTATAATTTGTCTTGTACATGTCACACAATTACCCCATGATGGCTGAAAATTCGGATCATTTCGTTTTATAGTCCTTTCATTCCTCATATGTACAATTTGGCTATGAGAACATGGATTTTCGATTGACAAATTACGGCGAAGATCTATACATCATAATGGAAACGATCCATGCCTGAAGTTTGCATTTCATGGGGGAATGCCCTGTCCATGCGTATCTGAAGCGAAGTAATTTATCCGATCTCCTGATCATTTCCCCATGGAAATTAAAACAGTAGGGGTTATAGGTGCTGGAACAATGGGATCTGCAATAGCTGAGCTTTTCGCCTTCAACGGTTTCAATGTAGTTATGAAAGATCAGAACATGGATCTTGCGAGATCCGGCTATTCCGGGATAGAGAAAATACTGAATGATATGAAGAGGATAAATGACGAGAAACCGGAAAAGGAAATAGCTAGGATCGAGAATTATGGAATCAAGCTATCAGACGATCAGAAGAATGCCATCAGGAAAAAGATCGGAGTACAGGTTGATATAAACGCCATGCTGAAGAGAATAAGTCTCACGGATAAGTATTCAGATCTGTCTTCATGCGATCTCGTCATCGAGGCTGCCTTCGAAAACCAGGATGTTAAGAACAGGATATTTTCGGACATTTCTGATCTATCTGAACATGCAATCATAGCCTCAAACACATCCTCGCTGAGCATAACAGAGATGTCCTCGCGCCTGAAAAGGCCTGAAAATGCACTCATTCTGCACTTCTTCAATCCTCCATACCTCCTTCCGCTCGTGGAGGTTGTTCCGTCCCTCTACACATCAGATGAGGCCAAGAACACTGCAGTATCTCTGATATCCAGAATGAAGAACCACCGTGAGGGCATGGTGCCGGTTATGGCGAAAGAACGCGAGGGCTTCATAGTCAACAGACTGCTTATACCGCTTATAAATTCAGCTTCGGATCTTCTCGATAGTGGCGTGGCGTCTGCAGAAGACATAGATACTGCCATGAAGAAGGGTGCTGGATTCCCAATGGGGCCGCTGGAGCTAGCCGACATGATAGGCATAGATGTAGTTGTTGACGTCATGGAAGTACTCGAAAGGGCTTATGGTGAAAGATACAAGACATCTGTGATCCTAAGAAGAATGCGGGAGGCGAATCGATTGGGAAGAAAAACGAGAATTGGATTTTATAAATATTAAAAAATTATTTCATAGGGGTAAGGTCAGTCCTCTGCTTGTTGAGAACCACCACTGTGGGCTCAACAATGTACTTGGACTTTGAGATCCGTGTGATAGAAATTAGGGCAGACTTTCTATTGTTGTTGGCAAACATCTTCCGAATCTCATACACAAGACTCTTGTTCACAAACAGCTCGACATATATTGGTACACCCCTGTTGTACCATATGGCGATTATCGAACCCTTTGAGACTCGCTCAACATCCTCCCTTTCCACTTCGACGTCTATTCGTTGCCCTATTTCTATTTTCAACTTGCTTACCCAATTTCTAATAAAAAAGACGATTATATAAGCTTTTCCTGTATTAAAGGTTAAAATCGTTTAATTTCAATAATAACTTGATTCGGGCATCTGGAAACACAGTGACTGACTTTATGTAGCAATTTTGATATATCAAATGGACACTTCTCATGCCTTTTCCACCAGCGTTATCCCGAGTATCTTCTCAAGTTTCCTTGCAGTTTTGAGATCGGGCATGAGATCGCCTCTTTCTATGCTGGCTATGACATTTTTCCTCTCGAAGATCTTTGCAGCAAGATCGGCCTGAGACATGGCCAATCTTTCTCTGGCATTTTTTACCAGTTCAGCGTAATCTTCCACTATATCGAGATCCTCGTCGCTCACCTTTTTTGCGGGCTTCTTGATTGCGACAGGCCTAGGCTGCGGCCTCTCAGGCAACTGTACTTTTATAGCTTGATCCACAGGCTTGAACTTATTGTGTTCTATCACAGGCGTTCCAAATTTGGCGCAATCGTCGCAGACGTTGAGAACTGCACCATCTATCATGATCTTTGTGGTCTTCGACACCTTTTTTCCACACATCTCGCATTCCATAATGATTCAAGCATGCCTTCTAAATAATTAATCTTTTAGCGAGCGAATGCCAGGGTATCTTGGATCTTAAGAAAGCCGGCAATGCCCGATTGTATATCATCTGCGGTTGCCAAATAATGGGGAATGTGTTCACATAATTTATGCCTGTGTAAGTGAAGAATAGTAGAATTTCTAAAAATAATTTAAGGCATCGCTAATCTTTGAAAAAACCACATCTCTCAGGACTGGAATGCCATATGACATTACGAGGAAAAAATCGACTGAAGGAGCTGGCCGAGATCCATGAATAACGATGGATCGAAGTTTCGATGTGCTTGCGGTATTCCACTGGCTATGGATACTGCCAATTTATATATATCGCAAGCCTATGCTAATCCTGAATGCAAGAGAAGATCCGCAGGAAATCTTCGCAGCCCGTGTACCTGTACGGAATGAAGAACATGCTTAGGATTGGAAATAAACTGTATACCAGGACTTCAAAGAATAAGAAGGTTTATGGAGAGGATATAATAAGATTCGAACACGCCAACTACAGGGAGTGGAGGCCAGACAGGAGCAAACTGGCCGCCGCAATACTAAAAGGCCTCCACAATATGCCCATAGGCGAAAGCAGCAGCATTCTCTACCTTGGTGCGTCAACCGGTACAACTGTGAGCCATGTCTCTGACATTGCCCCATCGGGGAGGATATATGCAGTGGAAGTTGCCTACGAGCCGTTTTCAAAGCTCCTTGATCTAGCCGAACAGCGGGATAATATATATCCTATCCTGGAAGACGCAAACCTTCCAGAACGTTACCGTTTTTTCGTAGATCACGTCGATGTGATCTACCAAGATATATCCCAAAGAAATCAGATCGCAATTTTCAAGAGAAACATGGATGAGTTTCAACCAAGATCCGCCTTCCTGGTACTCAAGACAAGATCCATCGCTTCTACCGAGGATGCAAAGACCATACTGAGGAAGACGATCGAACAGCTGTCGTCTTATAACATAAGGGAGGTAATAGACCTCTCACCGTACGATACCGATCATTATCTAATTCTGGTAGACGCCAAAGGCGTACGCCGATGACACCGCTGCGATTCGGTGCATAGTAAGGAAAATACGAAACTAATGCGAATAAACAAACATACATCAAATCATAGGTGGCAGTTCCAATCATCGATAATATATATCCTTATTCCATAGGGTATTATGAGATTGACTGTGAACGGTTGGTATACGAACATGCGGTTTTCCGCTGCACACTTTATACCTTCGCATTTCAAATGTTCCCGCCTGCATGGCCATGACTACGGCGTAATTGTCAACGTCGAGGGAGATATGGTGGATGGTATGCTCATCGACTTCATCGAATTAAAGAATGCCATAAGATCGGTCATAAACGAGATGGATCACAAGCTTCTGGTGCCTGCGAAAGCCAACATCGCAAGGTATGATGAAGAAAGAGATGAGTATGAGATAAATTATAGCAATAAGAGGATGGTGATTCCCGGGGAATTTGTCTATCTCTGCGATGTTCACAATACCACGAGTGAAGAGCTATCAGAGTATATAGCAAGGAGAGTCGGAGAGAAACTCAGGCTCAAGAAAAACATAAGGAAGCTCGAGATATCTGTCGAAGAGGGTCCAGGCCAGGGCGTTTATTCTGAAGCGGGCATATCGTTATGATCCTGCCATGGTGATTTAGAAATGGAGAGGAAGAAGGCAGTTGTCCTGCTATCTGGGGGCCTAGATTCGAGTACCGTTTTAGCATACGCCATATCTCTTGGCTACGAAGTTCACGCCATATCATTCGACTACGGGCAGAGGCATTCAAGGGAGATGAACAGTTCCGAAGAACTAGCAAAATACTACGGAGTTGACAGAAAGATCGTGCATGTGGATCTCAGATCCATAGGTAAGAGTGCGCTCACCGATGACATCGAAGTTCCTTCAAGGGATCTTGAATCCATACCTGAAGAGATCCCGGTTACGTACGTACCGGCTAGAAACACCATATTTCTATCCATAGCGGCAGCATACGCTGAATCGATAGGATCAACGGACATATTCATCGGTGCAAACGCAATCGACTACAGTGGGTATCCAGACTGCAGGCCGGAGTATTTCAACGCCATGGAGAAGGCGCTTACACTTGGCACGGAGATAGGGCTCAGGAAGGGCATGCACATAAATGTACCCTTGCAGTATCTGACAAAAGCCGACATAATCAGGATGGGCCTGAAGCTAGGCGTTCCATACGAAAAGACATGGTCATGCTATAAGGGAGGGGAAAAGGCATGCGGAGAATGCGATTCATGCCTCCTGAGGCTCAAGGGATTCATGGAGGCTGGTTCAGAAGATCCGCTGGAATACGAAAAATACCCTACCTTCTATAAAGACTACATTGAAAAAAGAAAAAAATAGATGGATCAGTGGGCGTGCTTTGCGATCCACTCGTCCACTTTCTTTGAGCTGGCCTCAACTGAAGCCACACTCTTCTTCCAGAGCTCAAGTTCATCCGGCTTGAAGTCTATGTCGTATATCTGTTCTACACCCTTCTCTCCGATCTTTATCGGCACGCCTATGAACTTGTCCCTTATTCCGTAGTGGTCCGCATGCTTGCCGGTTATGTAAGCTGCGCACGGTATGACGCGTTTCTTGTCCATGATCACAGATTCCACCATCGCGGTTATGGATATGCCAGGTGCGTAGAAAGCGCTGCCTGTCTTCAGATAGTTCACGATCTCTCCGCCGCCAAACCTCGTCCTCTTCACTATCTCATCGATCTTCTCCTTTGAAAGCAGGTTCTCTATGGGTATGCCGGCAACGCTGGAGTATCGTATGAACGGCACCATATCATCTCCGTGTCCCCCAATGACGAATGCGTTAACGTCTTCAACAGACACATTCAATTCCTTTGCGAGAAAGGTTCTGAACCTTGAACTGTCAAGAGATCCGCCGAGACCCATTATCTTCGATGGATCTATGCCGGTAAACTTCTGCAATGCATAGGCCATTATATCGGCTGGGTTTGATACCACCACTATTATTGAATCTGGCGAGTATTTCTTTATGTTTCTCGAAACGTCAGATATTATCTCCACGTTCTTGTCAAAGAGATCGTCCCTGCTCATCCCTGGCTTCCTTGCCAGTCCAGCCGTAACGACTATGACGTCGCTGCCCTCCATGTTCTTGTACTTGGTTTCATCACTCGTACTGAAACCCACCACATCAAGATCGTATCTCCAGTGTGGAGCTCCCTCCTGAATATCCAGAGCCTTTCCCTCAGGAATTCCATCTACAACATCAAACAGATAAACATCGCCGAGCTGTTTTGCGGCCAAGAACTGTGCGACTGTGGCACCTACATTTCCGGCGCCTATTACAGAAATCTTCTTTCTTGCCATAAATGAGTATCCCTTCGTTATTAAAAAATTGTTCTAATTTTTATGCATAAATCGCTATGAAAAAATGGAAAATTTAACCATTCGCAAATAAATTAATATATAGAAAAAAGTTAGACATAATATAATCTGGGAGGCGTCGATGCAACTTGGCTACTGATCCGATCATGTATATATTCGAACAGTTTTTCGATCAGCGTTTCGGAAAATCAATGGTCATTAAGGGCAAGCCGGGTTCCGGCAAGACAACCTTCACTTTGGATTTTTTGACGTCGATCAGAGATCATCATCCAGTTTACTACATTTCATCTAGGTCAACTGATTCTGCCATATCTGAAGCCTATCCCTGGATCAAGGAACGGTTCAGCGGTGAGGGCGAGATCAGTAAGGTCAAGACGGACTACCTGAACCGGTTCGAGAAGATGGTTGAGGAGGGGAAATTCGGGGATTTCCTTAAGGACGGATTGATAATAGATACGAAGAAGATCGTGCCAATAGTACACTCGCTTTACGAATTTGTTGACGCTCACATTGGCGAAAGGCCAATAATAGCCCTGGATTCCATCGACGCCATCGCGGAGGAATACAATATACCTGAGGATTTTCTCTTTCTGATGCTGAAGAACGATCTCGTTGAGGGTTCGGGGGCAAATCTCGTTTCCATTCTTGAATCAAAGCAAAACGAGAGGCTTGAGTACTTCGCAGATGGAGTCGTGAGCCTTGATTACAACATAAAGAACGACATGCTCATACGGTCTCTGACGCTGGAAAAGATGAGGGGCATATCCATCGGGCCATATCCAAGCTACATGTTCTCATTGGCAGGTGGAAAGTTCAACGGCGTTATGAGGAGCAGCCTTGTCTTTCCAGATACCAAGTATGAGCCTGCCAGGATCTCGGATCCGGCTGAGTTCCAGGTCTCACTCGGCGATCCCGAATACGGCAAGCTCACGCCAGAGGGTACTGACACTGTACCTGGAGGTTCCATAGTAATACTGCACCTCAAGGATAAGGGGGCAGCAGTCAACGATTTCGTATCTCTGTTCAAAACGAATTTGATAATAACGAATATAATCCAAGGGCGAGGGTTGATCGATGTAACGGCCAGTGGCTACGAAACGTACACCGTGCTTCTCAAATCCCTTGCAGGCAAGTATCTTAATAACTACATAACCACTTCGAAATCCGATATGATCAATCCATATGTCATATCACTAAAAGGCGTTAGGCTCAAGGATGATATAAACAGAGAAATAATAGAGGTTAAACTTGCCCAGTCCAAGGGACCTTACATATACTTCTTCTCATCGGATTATCTCTACCTCGTCTACGGTCCTGAATTCCTGAACCAGATCATAGAGGTCGTGGATGATATAAGGACAACTGGTGTGATCTTCATAGTGGCCGATGACACCACCTACGACAAGATGTTCTCTGCTTCCCATATTTCACTGGATCTATTTTCAGTAAACGGTTATGCCGCAGTATCTTCGAACAAAACATCTTCCTACTTGATACAGATAATGCCAGATGAAAAAAGATGGCCAAAAATAAGATTTATAGAGATAGAGTGAGTTTATTTCACAAACTTCAGATACCAGGTCTTCACACCCGGTTCTCCATCCCTCTTCAGGCTTGCATCAACCGTTGAAGGTGCGCCCTCTATTCCCTCCTGCCCGGGCTGCCAGTTGGCTGGCGTGGCTAGCTTGCGTTCCCAGTTGAACTGCAGGGCCTTTATCACCCTTATTATCTCGTCTATGTTCCTTCCTGTCTCGGCCGGATAGTAGATCATCCACCTGACTATCTGGTTCGGATCGATGATGAAAACTCCCCTGACGGTTGCGCCGGACTTCTCATCGATCAGGTTGTACTGCCTGGCAACCTCCTTGTCTATGTCCGCAATTATCGGGAATGGTATTTCAATACCGAAGTGCTCCTTTATGTCCCTTATCCACGCTATATGGCTGTACACGCTGTCGATGCTGAGGCCGAGGAGTTCAACGCCCAGAGCCTGGAAATCCTTGTATCTCTCTGTAAATGCTATGAACTCCGTTGTGCACACCGGTGTGAAATCACCTGGATGCGAAAACAGCAGAACCCACTTTCCCCTGTAGCTGGACAGGGTTACAGGACCCTTTGACGTGTTCACGGTAAAATCCGGAGCCTTTTGACCCAATGTTACTGGCATTCAAATCACCATAAAATGATGCTTGAAAGGAATATAAGTGTATTGAATTGTGCATAGCTAATATTTAACGAATATCATTTTGAATTCGTTAGTATCTGTTCCGTGAAGTACGTTATCACTATATCCGCACCGGCTCGGAATATGGAAACTAATGATTCTCGTATGGCATCTTCGGACAGGTACCCGTTCTTCACCGCATTGTATATCATATTGTACTCGCCGCTCACGCTGTACGCAGCCAACGGCAGATCGAATCTTTCTCTGGCCTTAGCTATGATATCCAGGTAGAAAATCGCCGGTTTTACCATTATTATGTCTGCACCCTCGTACACGTCCAGATCGATCTCCCTGAGCGCTTCCCTCTGGTTTCTGTAATCCATCTGGTAGCTCTTTCTGTCTCCGACCTTCGGAGCGGATTCCGCGGCTTCCCTGAATGGGCCATAGAGATTTGATGAGAACTTGGAACTGTACGCCATGATCATCACGTTTTCGAAGCCATCATTATCCAGTTCATCCCTTATGGCCGATACCTGCCCATCCATCATACCGCTAGGGGCGACTATATCCACACCGGCCTCTGCATAGCTTTTCGCTATTTTCCTGTACACCTCAAGCGTTGAGTCGTTGTCCACATAACCATCCTTCAACAGGCCGCATTGCCCTGTATCTGTGTATTCACATAGACAAAGATCCGCAATTGTTATTATGTTCGTGTTATCTTTGATTACGGATATGGCCTTCTGTATCACGCCATTCTTGTCGTAGGCAGCACTTCCCATACTATCCTTATGCGATGGAACGCCGAACAGTAGGACAGATTTCACTCCTATGTCTTCAAGGTGTTTCACATAGGCCTTCAGATCTCCAAGCGGATATCTCAGTATTCCCGGCATGGAGGAGATCTCTACCGGCTTCGAAATGCCCTCTTCAACAAATATTGGCATAACCAGCTTCTCCGGCCTGATCGAAGTTTCGGAGAAAAGATCCCTGAAATTCTGATCCTTTCTGTACCTTCTCATTCTAATGATCGGGAACATATATCGTCATGCTTACCACGGATAAATAGGATGCATATATGCAAAATTAGCTCTAAGAACCACATTAAATAAATTATATCAGAAATGAATATGGAAATATGACGCTCTGTGCAATGTACAATATATCGATGGCCGGTTCTCATCCAACCACAATATGCGTTGTCATGGATAGGTTCCTGGAATCATTCAGTGAACTTTATGATATCATCGATGAAAACGACACCGATGTCATGATGGATTTCATCTCAAGGTTCGCAAGAACAGATGAGATCATGCCGGAAGATAAAACGGTCGGATTCGTTGTTGTCAACGCTGATAAGAAGCTCATGTCTGTATCATTTTCCGACATAGATGAGAACATGAAAAAGGTAATAAAGGCAACAGCCGAGAAATTCAAAAACAAAGGATTCAAAGTTGAAACGGATATGTAATTCGGAAAATTGAAATTATGAATTTTAGTACATGGTCAGGTTGTATTTCCTGTCCATGAACTCGTAATCTTTTCGGTTTTTTATGCTCAGCAGCTTTGTGAGTTCCTTCATCTTTTCTACGTAACGATCGTCGTAAATTTCACGGCCTAGAACCAGGCGCCCGAGATCGTCATCGAACATTACCTGCTCTCCGTGCTTTTTCAGGCAGTGAATGCATTCCGCCGCCTCTTCTTCATCCTCTATGTGATTAAAGCATTCTTCGAAACTCATCTGTCATCACACCTCTTGCCATCGAAGTACGGGAATCTCACGTTATAACGATCAATCGAGAAGAACAGATAGTAAGGGAAGCTCCTAAGAAAGTCAGGGTCTATGAATTTAGATAGCGCATCCATGTTTCCATCTATGTATGCCTTTAAGTCCTTCCAGGATCTCCTGCCTCTCACGACGTCGTCGAGTATGCTTATGAATTCATAGTAAGGGTCATATCTGGAATCTCCGGTGGTCGATTTATAGAGTTCTAGCTTCTTTCTGGCATTGAATATCACCTTATAAGCATCGTCGACTTCACCGGCCAGAAGGGCACTCCTTATAACATCCATATTGAGGTTCGCGTTCATCTTACATCACCCCACCAGCTGCGTTGAAATATTAACAAGCATCGGAAACATCACGTAAAATACCCCGAGAAAGACCACTATAGCAGCAGAGATTATGACCATAGCCTTGTTCCCATTGTCTGTTGAGAATTCGCTTTTCGGATCCTCCCAGAACAGGTATCTCATAACCTTCATGTAATAGAATACGGAGATTGCACTGTTCAGTATGGCGATAACCGCCAGCCACCAGAGCCCTCCATCTATCACGGAAAGGAAGAGGAAATACTTAGCCAGAAAACCTCCAGTAAGCGGTATTCCAGCAAGGCTAAGCAGAAGTATGGAGAAGCTGGCCGCAACGTATGGCGATTTCTTTCCCAGACCGGATATTGCATCGAATGTTACGTTCTCCTGCTTCACCATATTCATTGCAAGGAAGGATCCTCCCTTCATGAATATGTAGACAAGGGAATAGAACATACCTGATGCGATAGCAAGGTCGACCACACTTGGTTTATTGCCGATGCCCACGTATGATACAACGGCAAGCACCAGTATTAGGTATCCGGCTTGTGCAACGGATGAGTATGCAAGCAACCTCTTTACGTTGTTCTGCGAGAGGGCGGCCACGTTCGCATAGGTCATGGTAAGAACGGACAGTATCACGAAGAAGAAATAAACCGGTGCGGTGTAGGAGCTGAAGCCCACGAGGAATATCTTCAGCACTATCACGAATGCCATTATCTTTGTTCCAGTGGAGAGAAAGGCTGAGACGTCGTTTTCAGTACCATCGTATGCGTCTATGGCCCACTGGTGCATCGGGAATATTGCAAGCTTGAAACCGAAGCCTATCAGCAGGAACAGAAGGGCTAGAAGCATGGTTGGTTTGTCTGCCGACACCATTGTCGTTGATGTGGAGAGAGTGAACGTACCAACGGAGAAGAAGTAGAATGCGATGCCCAGTATAATGAACGTGGTCGCTATAGTTCCTGTGAAGAAGTACTTGACGGTGGCTTCAAGATTTCTCTGCTTGCCTCCATATGCTGACATGATGTAGGTCATTATACTGACAGATTCGAACGCAACGAAGGCTATTATCAGGTTCCATGTTTCAGCCACAAATATCATGCCAAGTGCTGAGAATATCAGTGCAGAGTAGAATATCTCCGACCTCTTTCCGAGGTACTTGGCCACTGGCAAAGATATGAATAGCGCGGATATCAGCAGCACGATAGCGAAGTACTCAGAGAACTTGTTCACCGTAATTCCATATGCAGAGGAATACGGCGTGAACGCAATCATTATTATGGCTACTGCCAAGGTGGCAAATGTTATTGCGGCATTGACAATAGATTTCCTTACCGGTATTCCGACGGCCAGGACAACAAAGCCCATGATCGCCAGGAATATCTCAGGATAGAACAGTGCTATATCGCTCATTGAATCACCCCGAATATGTTGCTGGTGTAATTAACTAGATTGTGGAAGATCAAATTCGGATACACACCGAATAGAAAGATAACGAGCACCAGGAACACCAGTATGAGAAATTCGCTAACCCTCACATCCCTTATGAACCCAAGATTCTCGTTGTAGGGCCCATATAATGATCTCTGCGCTGTCCATATGTGATAGGAGGCAGTTATTATCATGCCAAATATCACAAAGAATATGTACCAGCTTATGGCCTGGAACACTCCAACCACTATCGAAAATTCGCCTATGAAGCCTGCAAAGCCAGGGAGACCCAGTGAAGCAAGGAAGCCTATCAATGAAAATGAAGCCAGCATCGGAGCCTCACGGTATATACCACCCAGGCCATAAACAGAATCCGTTTTGGTGTTTCTATTTATGTAATAAAGTGCGGAGAATACGAGTGCCATTATAAGGCCGTGTGCGACTATCTGGAACATACCTCCCGCTGCCTCGATGTATTTGACGCTGTAATCTACGCCTGAGGATTCGATTATAGAAGCGGCGAAGGAGAGGGTGACGAAGCCCATGGCGGATGCGCTGGCAAAGGCCATCATCTTCTTTATGTTCCTCTGGAACATGGCTGTCAGAGCAAAGTATATTATGCTCATTATGCCAAGAGCTTCTAGGATGTACAGAACCCATAGAGGTATTGCGCTGTATGCCTCCATCAATATGCCAAAGAGACCGTAACCTCCCATCATGGATATTGCACCTGCCAGGATCACTGTTGCTGGGTATGGAGCAGAATAGTAGGAATCTGGCAGCCAGGAATGTATTGGGAATGACGGCATCTTCACGAGGAATCCGAACAGGAAGCCAAACAGGACAAAACCTAGTTCGAACACCGGCAGGGAATGAACTATACTCATCAGCGGGCCAATTTCAAATGTGTAGTATCCTAGATATGAAAACGAATAGGAGTAAAGTGTGAATATCGAAAGGAGAATGAAGACGGAACCTATGTGTGTGTAAACAAAGAATTTCAGCGATATGGAATCCTTGTTATCCCTTCCATACCTGCCGATCATGAAGTACACAGGCACTAATACGAGCTCCCAGAAGATGTAGAAGAACAGAAAATCCCTGGAGATAAGAAGACCTATTAGGCCAACCTCAACAAGCATTTCCAGCCCGAAGAACACCGATCCGTATTTCCTGTCCGTTATAAGTATCGATACGAGCATCACTATTCCAGTCAGAATGAGCAGGGCATCAGTCAGTCCGCTTACACCTACGGAGAAATAGAGGCCAATGCTTCTGGAGATCGTTATGCTGTACTGCGATATGAATCCACCGCTATATGATGAGAAGCGTAGTATAGAAAATGCAGCTATAAGTATGAGCAGTATGCCAGACAGTACCGATGCTGTTTCCTTTGCATAGCGTCCAGTGAAGAAAGCAGCGATTCCGAATATTATAGATATTATCAAAATATAGAATGCAAACATTTTACACCAGCTCCACGATCTCAATTATTATGAATATCAAGATTGCCGCAATTATAAGCACTGCAACATAGTTCTCGAAGACTCCGGATTGCAACCTCCTGAAATAGGTTCCTGTTGAAACCGTATCTGATCCAAGTTTGTTTACAGATCCGTTGTACGCATTTTCAAATCCACTGAATGCGGCTGAAAGTGGCAGGATAACGCGTTCCGATATTATCCTTGTGTATAATACATCAATGTAAAATTTGTTCTTGACGAGCTTGTAGTACCATGTCTTTGATATGTCCCAGGTTTTCCACTTCTCAAACCCATATATATAAAGATCAACGAAAAAGCCAATGGCCAGCAGTATTATTGGAAGTGTTGTTATGTAAATAGGCGCGGTTGGAACCGAAACACTGTATGGCGAAAGATCAAGCGTCGGCTTTACAAAGCTATAGAATGGTACCTGCCAGACACCGAGTATAAATGCGAATATAGACAGTACCATTAGCGGAAGCAGTGCCACTATTGGCGGATCCCTAGCTCTTTCAGCCAGCGTAGATCTAGGCTTTCCGACTGCAACAAGGAAGAACATGCGGAATGTGTATAGTGTCGTCAGCAGAGATCCGGTCATCAGGAACAGTAATGGAAGGAATCCAGCGACTGAAAGCGATTTGGTGAAATAATTATATGACGCAAATATAATCGGGTCCTTGGAGAAATAACCCGATGTACCAGGAAACGCCACAAGAGCAAGTGAGCCTATGAAGAACAGCGTAGTTGTTACAGGCATCCTCTTCCAGAGACCGCCCATCTGCTTTGCGTCCCTCAGATCCATCATTGCTACGAGGAATGCACCGGCACTCATGAAGAGGAGAGCTTTGAATATCGCATGCGAGATGAGGTGGAACATACCCAGCGAGACTGCCACACCTCCAATTATGGGCGCCAGACCAATGGCCGCCAGCATGTATCCAAGCTGGCTTATCGTCGAATATGCCAGTATTCTCTTCACATCATTAACTACAAGGCCCACTATACCGGCATACAGTGCCGTGAATGATCCAACTATGGCGACCGCGTACATGGCGAAAGGTGCCGCATATAGAAAGACCTGGAACAGCCTGGCAACCAGATAAACTCCTGCGGTGACCATCGTAGCAGCATGGATCAGTGCTGAGACAGTGGTCGGGCCTTCCATGGCGTCCGGTATCCATACATGGAGTGGGAACTGTGCTGATTTTCCAATAGCGGCGCCGAGAATGAATATAGCTATTATGCCGAGTCTTACCTTTCCAATGGCTACAGCGATGGAGCTCGCATTGGATATGAGGTACGGTATGCTAAGCGGATCCTTTGTAACATTTATGAGTGAATAGTAAAGTATGGACATGCCTATTATGAAGGAGAGATCGCCAACCCTCGTCACTATAAAGGCCTTCTTGGCTGCTGCGGTTGCATTTGGCTTGAAGAACCAGAATCCTATCAGGAGGTAAGAACACAGACCCACGAGCTCCCAGAACAGAAAGAGCAAGACGAGATTTGATGATATCACCAGACCGAGCATTCCTGCGGTAAATAATGCAGTTTCAGCGAAGTAGACGTGCTTGTTCGGATCATCCTTCATGTAGTATATTGCGAAGAGGTGTATCATCAGTGAAACGAACGAAACCATCATCGCCATAACTATCGCAAGATTGTCAATGTAGATACCGAAGTCTATATTGTAGAACCATGTGTAGCTATTGTAAATGGGATGCTTTATGACCGTGAAGTAGGTTATGACGGAGAAGATGAAGGCCAAGAATATAAAGAACGAGGCAATGGCTCCGGACCACCTTCTATAGTACTTGCCTATGATCAGCGTAAGGAGAAAGCCGATCAGAGGCGAAATGAATATCATCCAGCCGTATATGTACATCGTCACCACCTTATCTCCTTGAGCAGGGAGATATCAATCTTTCCGAACCTGTGATAAACCGCTATGAGCAGCCCCAGGCCAACTGCAGATTCAACAACTCCTATCGCTATCGCAAACAGCGCAAAGACATAGGGAGATATAGTCCCGGAATGGGCATAGTAGTATGATCCTATCCCTATAACATTCAGTATTGCGGAATTTATCATGATTTCGATCGAGATCAGCATCTTTATTCCGACCCTGGAAGTCATTACGCCATACAGCCCTATTACAAAAAGCAGTATGGCAACGAAGCTGATTGCTGATATAAACATCACTCATCACCCTTTGCCACATACATTACGCCGAGCACTGCACCCACGATGACCACAGATATGAGTTCGAAGGGTACCACATATTGGTTGAATATATCGTATCCGTAAAACGTTATATTTTGAGACACTGGTATGAAAGTCCCGGACATCATTAGAACTGGAACGATCACTGCTATGAAAAACAGTATGACCGCAGCCAGAGCAAGATACTTATTCAATTTCCTTACCTCCTGTGAGCATAACGGTGAAAGCTAGTATCGTGACGACTGCACCTATGTAAACTAGAACTTCCACAGCGGCTATGAATGAGGCACCGATGAATAGAAATTCCGATGCGAGAATTATGAGGAACAGAAACAGGTATATCACCGAATGCGTCAGATTCTTCTCTCTGACGGACATAACGGAGAACGCTATTAGAAATATCGCTATGAGCGAGAATATGAGCGTGTATATCATTTCTTCACCTCGCTCTCCGTCTTTTCCAGTTCTTCCGGGCTGTAGAAGAAGTTATTCCTTGTGCGTGCTGTTTCTAGTTCATGCGTTAGGTATATTGCCTCCGTCGGGCATATCTCTTCGCAATTGCGGCAGACAGTGCAGGTACCGAAGTTTACCTGTGGATACAAGTTTCTCTTATTGTGCGGGTTGTTCCTCTCAACAACTATCATCCTTATGGATAGGTTTGGGCATACCTGTTCGCAGAGCGTGCAACCAACACAGTCATCCATGCTCAGGAAGATCCTGAACTTGAACCTAGCCGGTGTGTACGCCTTTTCTTCAGGGTACTGTACGGTTATTGGTTTCTTGAAGAGATGCTTGAAGACAGTATACATACCCTGAAGCGATCCTATAAGCGGAATTCTTTTTGGTTCTTTAACCTCTATCATGATATCACCCCCAGCGTCAGAAATCCTGCCCAAATCAGATTGATAATGGATATTGGCAGAAGGATCTTCCAGCCAAAGTTGATGAACCTGTCAACCCTGATCCTGGGCATTGAAAGCCATATAAGGAAAGATATCAGGACCAGTATGAGACCCTTGATAAGAAGATAGATGAATCCGGCGTATGATGAATATGGGCCGTTGAAACCTCCGAGATAGAGGAGCGATACGACGAGTGAGCCTAGGAATATGCTCCCGAACATTCCCATGTAGAAGAGACCGAACCTCATTCCAGAATATTCGGTGGAGTATCCGGACACAATTTCGCTGTCGCTCTCTGAGAGATCGAATGGCGTATATGATGATCTTGCGATCATAGCCACCATGAAGACGAACAGGCCCAGAGGCTGCAGAATTCCGAACGGTATGAACTGCGTCGAGACGAGCGTCTCAAAGTTCAGAGGAGTTCTGCTCAACGCGGAATCCATCATAACGAGCGAAACTGCACTTATCATCATGGGTACCTCAAAGGAGACATCCTTGGCTATGCCTCTGAAGGCACCTATCACGGCGTATTTGTTGTGAGAACTTATGCCGGCCAGAACCTCGCCTATAGGCATCATTGCTATTGCCCCGAAGAACAGTATAAGGGATACGTTGGAATGCGTTATGGTCAGTGATCCTATCCAGTAGAAGCTGCCATAAGGTATGAGGACGAAGCCAACTACGAGTCCTATGAAAACTATGTACGGTGCAGCCTTGTATGCAAAGTCGTCCCTTAGCTTCGGTATTATCGATTCCTTTCCGACAAGCTTCAGTGCATCAGCTATGAGCTGCAGCAAACCGAATTTCCCAACCCTGTTAGGTCCGATCCTCAACTGCAGCCTCGCCATATACTTTCTGAATATGTATATCATGGCAATTAGGGCAACGACCACAAATATCAGGAAGAATATCGTTTCGAATATGTAGGCCAGAAAATAGGATGCGTAGTGCCCTGTTATCTGAAAGAAAAGCTGCAATCTTAACAGTATGTTCATCTATCCACCTCACCAAAAACAAGGTCTATTGAACCGCCTATGGATATTAGATCCGCGATCATCTGGTCCTTGGCCAGTGCCGGAAGAACGGAGAGGTTCTTGAACGTAGGGCTTCTGACCCTTACCCTGTATGGACGCAGGGAACCATCTCCGATCAGGTAAACACCGAATTCGCCCTTTGGAGATTCAGTCCTGGCATACACCTCTCCCTGGCCACGGAGCCTAATCATCAGAGGCTTCTTCGCCTTCTGATTGAAGTACGGGCCTGCAGGCAGCTTCTGTATGGTCTGTTCCACTATTTTCACCGACTGCCTCATTTCCTCTACACGTACAAGGAACCTCGCCAGGTTGTCTCCCTTGAACGATACAGGAATGTCAAAATTGACCTTATCGTATACAAGATAGGGCTGGGCTTTCCTCACATCATATTCCACTCCAGATGCCCTCAGCATTGGACCTGTGACACCATAATCTATTGCCATCTCCTTGCTGAGAATGCCGATGCCCTTCGTCCTGGATATGAATACGTCATTCTTGACGAAGAGGCTCTCTATCTTATTCAGCTCCTTGGGAAACTCCCGTATAAAGGTCTTTATGTGGTCCAGGGCCTCATCGGTCACATCCTGATAAACTCCGCCTATGCTCATGTAGTTGAGCTGCTGCCTTGATCCTGAAACCTCCGTGAATATCTTGAGTATCTTCTCCCTCTCCTTGAAGCAGTAGAAGAACGGTGTCAGCATTCCTAGATCCAAGCCAAATGCACCCAGCCATACGAGGTGGCTAGCGATCCTGTTGAGTTCCGCCATCATCACTCGTATCCACTGTGCCCTTTCTGGAACCTCTATATCCAGCAATTTTTCTGCAGCCTCCAGATAGCCGACCTCCATGTTCATAGCGGCAACATAATCCATTCTGTCAAAGTAGATCATATTGTCGCAGTAGAACTGCAATTCTCCGATCTTCTCGGCATTTCTATGAAGGTATCCTATGATCGGCTCTACCTCCTTTACTATTTCTCCATCCAGCTTCACCCGAAGCCTCAGGACACCATGCATCGAAGGGTGCTGCGGACCAAAGTTAACCTCTGTCCACTCAGCCATCACCAACCACCCTCCGGATCAAAGGTAACATAGTCGTTGCCTTCCTCGTCCATGTTCACATACTGGGCCTTGCTCAGATCGTAATTCTTTCTTAGGGGATGTCCAACCCATCCCTCAGGCAGGAAAAGCCTCTTCAGGTTTGGATGGCCGTCAAATATAACGCCCACGAGATCGTATTCTTCCCTTTCATCCCAGTTTGCGGCATTCCAAAGTGATGTAAGGCTCGGAACGTGGTTGTCCCTGGTCTCTGTTTTGACTATGATATATTCATTTTTCTGCATATTATAAAGATGATACACGACCTCTATATGGTCGACATAATCAACTGCAGTTGTGAGTGACAGATTGTATCCCTGTGACTTTAGTTCCTTCATCAGATCCAAGAGGTTCTCCTTCGCCACCCTGATGACCTTCCTTCCGTCCTTCGTCTTTTCCTCTGCGATTATGTCCACCATTATCTATCCGCCTCCCCTCTTATCTTCTTCTGAAGCAGGATTATGCCGTTCGTGAGCGCTTCAGGCGTGGGTGGGCATCCAGGTATGTAAACGTCAACCGGCACGACACGATCCACGCCTAGAACCACGGAATATCCCTGGTTATACGGACCGCCCTGTATCACGCACACACCCTGAGCTATGACGTACTTCGGATACGGCATTTCATCGTATATCCTGCGTACTCTCGGAGCCATCTTCTTTGTAACCGTACCGGAAACTATCATAAGATCGGACTGCCTCGGAGAATTTCTGAATATCTCGCTGCCGAACCTGGAGATATCCATGTCTGAAGCCTGAATCGCCATCATTTCGATGGCACAGCATGCAAGCCCGAAGGTGAGCGGCCAGAGTGAATTGCTTCTTGCCCATTCAAGGGCCTGATCAAGTGTGGTTGTTACCACACCCACCTCTCCAGTCTTTATTTCAACCACCTCATATATCCATGTTTGAAAGCGTAATAGACGCCAAACAGTGGCATCGCGAGAAATATAAGCGTTTCGATAAACTTTATAAGGCCAAGCTGTTTGAAATCAACAGCCCATGGAAACAGAAGAAGCATATCCACATCGAATACCACGAAAAGAAGCACAACGACATAATACTGGTTTATGGACGGCTTGCCCCAGATCTCCCTGGCAACCTCACCGCTCTCATAAGGTTCCAGATATTTCTGATCAACGCCTGGAGGCGTATCCTCATAGGCGGCCTTTTTCAGAATGGTTTCTGTATCAAGCTTGACCGTGTTATCACCATACCTGTTGGCACCGAGGGCAGGGAGAATTTTGAAGCCGAATATCAGCGCCAGAGGTATTACGACAATGATTATGAGCAGAGGGATATACCCATCTAACATATTGAGAGTATCGTTTGACATTATATAAGATTTCTTTTGCAAATGCTACGCGGCAATCTTATAATTTGAATTCGATTTATTTTTTGACATAATCGTCATATCATAACTATTAACGCAACTTCATAAACGTTCTATATCTATTCATTCAGAAAAACGATCCTCATTAATAAAAAAATGACGTTTTGCATTCGTATTTATACATTATATTGATTAATATTGATACAATAATTAAAATACATTATTTTTATTTTTAACCTCGTTGAAGCATTCCATGGCGACCCTTGGATCGAAGACTCTTTCTGTCTTTTCCTTGATCAGCGCTATTATTGAATTCTGTGTTGCATTTCTGCCACTGCTGAGGATCTCTCGTATGATGCTCTTAATCTCCTCCCTGCTCAGCTCCTTAAGCCTTGAATCACCGAGTACCGAGGCAACGTCATCCCTTTCGTACAATATTTCCAGGGCCATCTCAAGCTGGTATCTGTCAAAGTGCAGATCTTTGGATCTCCTGCATAACTCGATTATTCGGTCATGATCTATAATTTTCTTAGTCCTCCTTTCAAGATCCGGTACTATCTGTGTGAGTATCCTTGCGGCTTCCCTGGCCTCTACAAACTCAGCGATATTCCTGAATGCATCAACCACCATTTCCGATGCGATGTACTCCGCATTTTGCTTTGATATTCCATATCTATCCACAAGATCCTGGACAACCTCAGCGTATGTCCTAGGCTTTATTGACGATGACATCTCCATCAGCTTTGAATCAACCTTGATCACCGGTATGTCTGTTTCAGGATACATTCTGTCTTTTCCTGGCATGGGCCTGAGAAAAACAGTTTCTTCCCCAGCTGGGCCCCTAGTCTCTGAAAGATCCATAGAGATTATCTTCTGAATCCTGTCAAATATTGAATTCTCAATCATTTTGACGCGCGATTGGTTTATGGCGATAAGCAATACAGCGTCGTTATCACCCTTTCCAAGATAGCGGTACAGTGCCTCTACCTCATCCTGGGTCAAGCCATAGCCTGGAAGCTCATCGGAATGCATCACACCCTTGATTCCGTATGATCTTACCAGATCAGCTATCTCTTTCCCCATCCTGAGCTTGCCGTTTTTGAGCGTACCTGCCATATTCTTCAGGATCCCAGCATATACCCCTCCACTTTCGATACCACTTCTTATGATCTTAGACTTTGTCCCTGCAAAAAGATCTGAAACATCCTTCAGGTTGAAGCTGACTCTGTCCAGGCCACCCCGTGATTTGATCAGGTCAACGGCTGCCCTCAGGTTCTCTTGCCGCTCCTTTTCATATCTGATCACGTCCCTGATCTGCGTAAGTTTTGAGACGCCCTTTATCTCCACCCTACCGTAACCCATAGAGAAATTCACATCCTGTCTGACAGCATCAACCGCATGCCTCGCATTTCCAGTGGAGATGACTATATAGCCGATTGATCTCGCAACCTCAACGGCATGGTCCTCATCCACTATATCTGGCTCAGTAGATATCTCTATCAGAGGTATGCCCAGCCTGTCCAGTGAGTATACCACAGTATTCCCTATCTCTTCGATCTTTCTTGCGGCATCCTCCTCCAGGCACACAGTGGATATCCTTACCGGACCCTTGCTGGTCTCTATGTGGCCATTTATCCCAACTATCGCTGTCCTCTGGAAACCCGTCGTGTTTGAACCGTCGATCACTATCTTCCTCATGTAGGTGATGTGGTCAACGATATCGCAATTCAACGCCTTGCTCACTGAAATAGCTGTTGCTATAGCCCTTTCATCAGGTGTTTTCGGCGGTTCCTCGTCCATCTCTACAAGGCATGAGTTATCCGTAACTACGTACTGGAAACTTCTCGATCTCATGCTCTCATAGGAGGCGGCTGCGTCTATGTTTCCTAGCTCGCTTGCCGATATGTGAAGCTTTCTGCTGAATCTCATTAACTCGCCACTGGACTGCTCAACGGGGCACCTGCAGAACAACTTTCCCGTATTCAGCTGAAAATGCACCTCAAGACCGATCTTCGTATCCAATCAGCATCACCTCCCCAGCTTTATTATCTCCACCGGCAGATCCCTTTCAACTATCTCGCCACGCATATTCTTCCTGAAAAGATCTCTGAAAAGATCATGAGGGTATTGGCCAAGCAGATACATGGCCTTCACATAGGCCACTTCAGGCACCATATTCCCTGCCTCTATCACACCAGCCGCCAGAAGTTCACGCCCCGTTGAGTATACATTGAGATCCGTTGATCCGTATATGCATTGTGACGCCATTATGGCGTAGTTTCCATCTGCAGTGTATTTTTTCACCACAGGTATGAGATCCTTCGCCATATGTCCTAGGCCAGTACCCAGGATCACAACAGCATGCTTTTCAGCGATCATGTTCTCCAGATCGCCTGCATTCAATCCCGGATGAAAGTAGATCATCGAAACCCTATCGTCAAGGTCCGGTCTGAATTCCACTGTATCGGAAACTCTCCTGTAGTCGATCAGAAACTTGACCGATCCATCATACTCCGCCAGTGGAGGGATGCCGATGCTCTCAAAAGCATCGCGCCTTGAGGTGTGCATTTTTCTTGATCGGACGGATCGAAGAAGTGATACATGGCCATCTGAGGTTGAAGCATGCATCGATATGCCAACTTCACCCAGATCCGTTCCGGCGAAGTTGATGGCCGCTTGCATGTTCTCCCTGGAATCAGAGCTAGGCCTGTCTGAGCTCCTCTGGGCGCCAACGAATACGACTGGAACTCGCATTCTCTCGAACATGAATGCCAGTGCGGAGGACGTGTAGGCCATGGTATCAGTACCGTGTGCCACAACTACGCCGTCTGCTTCAGATGACTCGTCTGCCACGGCTTGCCCAATTCTGATCCAGTCTGCCGGCTTCAGATTCTCGCTGAATTCATTCAGTATTGGCTTTACCGCGACGGTGAACCTCGTCAATATATCAGAACCGCCAAAGATGAGCTCTGGATCGGAAACTGGGCTTACGGCACCCGTCTCGTAATCCACTCGGCTAGCTATCGTTCCCCCGGTTGCCAGAACAGATATCTTCCTATCGCCTTGGCCTTTTTCAACGGCCTCTATGCTTTTGCGTTCAGGCGATTCTTCCTTCTTTCTCTCTATGAATTCCACTTCCGACCTATCGAAGGTCATATTGTACCCATTTGATGCCTTTAAGGTTATGAGGCCATTTGATTCATTTATGATCAGACCAGAAATTACGGAGTTCTTGTACCGCAGTACGGCTCTTTCCATGCCTGGTAATTTATTTATCCTTAAATAACTGTACCTTCAGGATGATACATTTAGGATGCTCTGGCTGGTCATACGATGAATGGGAAAAGGTATTCTATCCTGAACACACAGCAGACCGGCTTTCATTCTATTCGATGATATTTAACACAGTTGAGGTTGATTCCACGTTTTACAGGATCCCTCCTAAGAATGTGGCAAGGCAATGGGGAAAGGCCATGTCCGGAAAGCATTTTCTATTTGCGGTGAAGGTGCCGGGTGATATTACACATGACGCCATTTTCACAGATATGGATAGATCCTGCAGCATATTCAGAACATTTGAACAGAATGTCCTCAATGAACTCTCTACATCAGGAGTACTCGGCCCGATCCTTTTCCAGATGCCACCCCGATTCAGCGTCGACAATGTTGAAAGACTCATATCTTTCATGGAGTGTGTCCATGTCAGGAACGCTGCTGTAGAGGTGAGGAATATGACACTCTACGAAAATCGGAAATTTCGAGAGGCCATTGAGGGACTCGGCGTTGCGATGGTGGATGTTGATAGCACTGAAAGGAGACTGAACAGGATAGAGAGCGGATTGAAATGGGCGTACGTCAGGCTGCACGGTAGAAACCCCGGAGGATGGAAAGCTGAGAACCCGTTCGATTACAGGTATACAGACGCAGAGCTCAGGGAAATAGCTTCAAAAATAAAGTCAGTGAATTACGATGACATTTTCGTATATTTCAACAACCATCCCCGCGGGAGCGCACCCGTAAATGCAATGGCCCTGTCAAGGATGGTTGGTGTTAGTAATAACGCGTTTTTTTAAGTATTTCCTTTGCAATGACCAGCCTCTGTATCTGATTCGTACCTTCGTATATCTGCGTGATCTTTGCATCGCGCATATGCCTCTCCGCATCAAGATCGGTCGTGTAGCCGTATCCGCCGAACAGCTGCAGAGCATCCGTTGTAACTCGCATTGCAACATCGCTGGCCTTCATCTTTGCCATGGCTGATATCTCAATGGTGTTCTCCTTGTTCTGCCATTTCTCAGCTGCAACGTATGTCAGATAGCGCGCTGCCTCTATTTCAGTTGCCATCTCTGCGATCATGAACTGTATGCCCTCGAAGTTGGCTATCTCCGTCCCGAACTGCTTCCTCTGCTTCACGTAATCTATTGCCTCGGCCAGCGCGTTCTCTGCTATACCAAGAGCCTGGGCGGCTATGCCGATCCTGCCTGCATCAAGGGTCTCCATGATGACCTTGAACCCTTCATTTTCCTTTCCCACTATGTTTTCCGCTGGAATTTCCATGTCCTCAAAGGCAAGCTCCACGGTGCTCGAACCTCTTATGCCCATCTTGTGGATGTCCCTGCTTATCTTCAGGCCGGGAGTATCCCTGTCAGCAACGAATGCCGTTATTCCCCTGTGTCTCTTTCCTGGATCTGTCACCGCATCTAGCACGAAGAAATCTGATATCCTTCCATTCGAGATGAATATCTTGTCCCCGTTTATCACATATCTGTCGCCTTTTTTGACGGCGGTTGCACTTATTCCCGCTGCGTCACTTCCCGCCCCGGGTTCTGTTATGGCCAGACCGCCCACCGATCCCGCCGCAACCCTGGGAAGGTATCTCTTCTTTAAATCTTCGGAACCGAACATTATCAGTGGCTCAGCAAATAGTGTGAGCGCACCATCCAGAACAAGCGCAGTACTTGGGCATGCCTTCGAGATCTCCTCTATGGCGCGGACGAGGAAGGGAAAACTCATGCCGTAGCCGCCATACTCCTTGGGTATATAAGTTGCAAACAGGCCAAGATCCTTCATTCTGTCAATTATCTTCCGTGGAACCTCCATCTTCTCATCGATTTCCTTTGCAAGAGGCTTCAGTTCTTCCTCTGCAAATTTCCTGACAAATGAAAGTACGAGCTCTTCGTCCTGTGTAACTCCAAAGTTTCCCATGGTAAGGTATTTTATCCGAGATATAACTTTGTTGCTGAAATCTATCAATTGCGGCAATTCGCAATATATATCGGTGGATGAAAGAGATATGGTGCATTGCTGAGGCTCCGATTCGGATCCTCAAGAATCGATGCAGACCGGTATTATGCAAAAGCGCAGGTCAATCCTATATCAGTTTATGGAAACACGGCACGCCCTGATGCCACCAGGTAAACTGCCATGAACGTTTTAACCCTGTGCTTGCCGGGCATCTTTGGCGATTCAATCCCTCCAATCTCAACTGGTTTTATCTTCTCTGGCAGAAAAACATCATACTCGCCATCCCTGAACTGATCTGGGATGCATTCCTGGAACGGGTCAAATTCTCCAAGGTGATCTATTTCTACCTCCTTTACGATGAGACCGCTCTTCCCATGCAGCGTGTTTGGCATCCTTATTATCCTATGAATATCATAGGTTACGGGTGAATCTATCAGAACAGAATGATTCTCTCTAGCCCTCTTTATTGCCTTCCTGAGATCGGATTCTCTTCTCTGGTTTGCCGGGGAGGCCTCGCCCAGTTCCTTACTAACCACGGCTGGCCAGCCTCCTGATGCGATGCCGAGCATATCGATAGCCCTTCTTACAACCGTTTCATCCAGGCTGTTGCCCGTTATATAATCAGTTATTTCACGCCTCGCGTCGGATCCTAGCCTGTACACACGATCATCGGATATGTGCACATGATAACCCCTGTTGCCTGAAAAATATATCTTTATTGATGACTTGGGAATACCGAAATCTGCGATGAGGAAATCACTTACCAGCCTCTCAGTCTGATCCCTAATCTGTATTAACATCTCCTTTTGTGATAGTTTTTCAGACCCGGGGAGATGATCGGAATCCAGATCGAAGATCAGATCCGCACCCTCCCATTCCTTTTCTGGCATCTTTCTTTCATCGGGTTTTCTGTAATACGCCGCAGAACTGTAGACATGCATGGGCGCAGCATCACGCAGCAGCATGTTAAGTTCGAACCTGTTGTTTATCTTCAGGTGTCTTATGACCTCACCGGAAAACGTCATGTAGCCTACTTCCCGCTTGCTTATGAGTTCCGGCGGATCTATGTTATTTTCTCTATAGTATCTGCGAAAAAGATCGATCAACTTCTGCGAAACCATTCAGATCCTTTCTCCCATCATGATGCATCCCAGGATGAACTTAACAATTCCCATCGTTTCCTCTCACGTTTCTTCTAGTAAAGGATTCCATACCGGTGACCATCAGTATTCCCTCCTCCGCCTGAAGAAAATTGAAATCGCAAAGTACACGTATATCAGAATGGCGGCCACTATTACAAGATTGAGGGCAAGATAAACTGGATTGGAATAGGACATCACCGTTATCTGGCTCTGGAAAAACTGGCCGTTGCTCAGCATCAGTATCTCTTCTATGTAATAGCTGTGCCCCGGCGTTGTTCCCATTACGAACAGGCTATTCTGCGATTGATCGGTTATGATGATCTTCTGTGGGTCTGACATGGACTTGCTGTTTGATATTAGTATTTCATAAACGCCGAAGTCTGACCCGGTATATACATTCCAGGAAATGTAGGTTATGTAAAACAGGAAAGGAAATATGTTGGATATCCTTGGAACGAAGACGGATTGCAATGAAACATTGGCCGGATAAAGTGCCACATCGACATTTACGGTCTCACCTAGTGCACCGGTGTAGTTGACCGAATCTTTCTGGTACAGAGGGTTGCTGAAGGAGACGTTTCCTATCGCGCTTGAAGCGTATACAACATAATTTCCGGTCGCGTTCGTGTAGGCGCTCGTTGTGTTTGTTTTCACCAGAACATCTGGAATGGGAAACTTGAAAAGTCCGTCCGATACGTTGCCGGTTATCTTTAACATAGGAGATAAAGGGGTCATATCGATCTGATCTACGAATACCGATCCGGGCTTCAGCGTCACTGTTTGCGAGTAATTGATGAAACCGGGGAGGGATGCGTTTATGCTGTACGTTCCAGGATGAAAGCTTCCGTAGTATTTTCCATTGATCTCCGCGAGGCTAAGCCCTGATACGGTTAGATTTTCTGGCAAGGGATATACATTTAACAGAACTGTTGCGTTGTACGGCTGCATGGTTATATTGATAGTTTCGTTCCTTTCTATGTTATACGATAGTTCCTCAGGATAAAACTTTGAGGAGGCCAAGTAAAGGGTCGTTGATCCATTTATCACAGGTATTGACGTACCATTTGCTGCAACAAAGGAATAAAATCTGTCAAATATCGCAATGGCAGAGGCCGGAGAATAACCGTAATCAGGCTTGAATAGAATTTGCAGACTATAAACATGAGGCAGAGTGATGTTTACAGTTATATTGGAACCAGAATACGTTGTATTGAACTCAATGGTTGCACCGCCATAGGTGCTGTAGGGCACCTCTATTGGATTTCCATCGTGGTAAAATGTGGATCTCACGCTGTTGTTCAGATGCAAGTAAACGGCAATGGGCATCGCCAATACCATATAATACTGTATAAATGGCGTCTTTATTTTACCGATCACCGGTTTCTGTATGAAGAAGCTGGATCGCTGGGCCATAAGACTTCCATTTGTGAGCACGGTCATTGCGAGGGAATCGTACGATGGCCCTATTCCGGAGTAACGTACCTGTGTTGCACTGAAGTTTTCGTACCCTAGACCATCGATCGCCAGATCGCTTATGTACACGGTTGGCGCACTGAGATTGTCCAAAGCGTTTATCATCTCCACACCCACCGCAGGCCTCATTATGCCGATATTCGCAATGAAGAGATCATAGCTGTAGGACTTGCCGTTATAGGTTACGATTATCTTATATGTGGAAACGACGCTAATGGACAGATCTGCAATACCTATCTTTGCAGGACTGATGTTGCTTTGCATCACTGTGCCGTTTTCAGCGGCCATGAGTACGATCTCATTTAGACCTGAAGTATTCAATATGCCAACGAAGAGATAATTAGAATCATTCAGGTAGAATCCTATATATGGGTACGTCAGGTTACCATTAAAAACTGTAAAATGTGCTGAGATAGATGATGGAGTCGCGTTGAAAAGATAGAGGGAACCGTATGGCTTTGTTATGTTAAGAGAGTCGTTTATGAGGTTTGAAACAATAGGCGTACCGAGTCCGGTGACTGGGTTCCATCCAGGTCTAGCATTATAATATCCATTCGATCCTGAAGTAATTTGCGTGAATGCGTTGCTATAAAGCCGTGTATTCGAGATCTGGTAGAAAAGAGGATCCACAAGCCCCAAGGATCTGTTAGTGGCCTGATCCATCAGAGCGATTATACCCGCCCACAGTGGGGATGCAAGGCTAGTGCCGCCTGCATCATATGCCTTGGCGCCGGATATCATCAAAACACCGGTATTTGGGTTCGCAAGCATGGATACATCCGGCACGCCTCTGAACTGCGAAGAGTAATTTGCAGGATCCTGCCATACGGGTCTTGCGAAAACTGAGCTGTACCCTCCACCGCTTCCGTAGCTTTTGCCGTCAGAAATGCCACCCCACGCTGATTCCGAAAACCTTCCGTTTGATGCGAATAATGAAACGCCTCCGACAGATAGCACATAAGGGGATGATGCGGGGAAATTGACCGTGAGGTTTCCGGTGCCATCATATGCACCATTGTCGCCAGATGCAGCCACTATGGTTATGCCCTCCTGGCTAGCCTCCTCATATATCGAATCCATGGCGATAAGATCCGTTTTTGGAAGCTGATCCTCAGCTATCCCCCAGCTAAGCGAGATCACATTCGGCCTGACATCATTTATCATGTAATTCAGTGCAGAGGTGAGTGCTGAGACCGTATCATTGTTCGAAATAACTAGGACAATTCTGGCGTATGGGGCGGAGGCATGCGCCCATTCAACGTCAAGGCTCGTTTCCTCTATCCAGTGCGAATTTAGGTTGAAGCCTGTGAAGTTTAGGTAAATTACGCTGAGATTCACAGGTGGCAGGCCCGAAAGCTGATCGAAGGCGTATATATCGTAGTTTAGGTATGGATCTCCGAATGCGTCCACTATCCCTATTGTTTCGCCCATGCCGTTGATACCCCTGGAAAATGCAGGTTGGTAATCATATGCCTGATAAACCTGTGCCGGAGAATATACAAGACCGTTGGATTGCTGCATTGGAGTGGCATTGATGTATGGGGTAACAGTTGCATTCTCCGGCATCTCTATGAATCCAATACCGTAGGAATCAAGGGTTCTGACCAGAGATGAGAACTGATAAGACGATAAGCCAGAGAGGATTAGGTACTGTCCATAGATTTTAAAATTCAACCCCATGGATTTAACTATGGAATAGGACAGATCGCTGGAATTTATCATCAGCTCCATGCCATAATTTTTTACCATGCGCACTGAATATTCATTCCCAGGTTGTTTGACCACTACTGAAGCCTGACCACGATCCTCATTTATCAGGTAGGCATATGATGAGAATACCAAAGCAGTTACAATGACCAGTACCAGAATCCTCCCGTGCATTTGCATTAAACCTCATATTGCAAATATGGTTAATATCATTATCGCATTTTCATGAAAATTTCCGTTCAACTTGATGTAGAAATACAATGTTGAAATGAATGGATTAAAAATATTTGTTATATTAAAATTATAGCTGTTTTAGGATATTGTTTCTGGCCATCACCATGTTCCTAAGTTTCTGTTCTCCTATCTCCCTGCTTCTTGTCCGCAGGCCACAGTCAGGATTTATCCTTACAAGATCCGGATCGCCTATTATCTTCAAGGCATAGTTTATCCTGTCTTCTATAAGCTCTACTGGCTCCACATAGTCTATGTGCACATCGGTTACTCCTATACCTATGAATTTCTTCCTCTGCAGGCTTTCGTTTATCTGTGCAAAGTACTTCAGATCCTGAAAGCCAACTCTCTTATCGTCCGTCAGTCCTCTCTCCAGCGTATCTCTGTTGGAATATTCCAAATTATATCCATCTATCTTCAGATCCGGTATCCGATCGTACAGGAGTCTGTAATCACTGCTATAGCATACGTGCATGCTTATCTCGCCATCAACGCCCTGAACTGACCTGTTTATGGAGTCAACGACTATATCCATCTCGTCCGGATGGGTTGTAGTTGCTGGCTCATCTATCTGTATTTCAAGCCTGCGACCACCGGAAACCTGTTTCCATACACTTGCTATATCTTTCAGTTCCTCATTTATAATCCTGGCAAACTCCATGGCAAGATCTTCCCTACTGTCATAGTAATCATTAAACGACCACTCCATCATTGTGTATGGGCCAGTTATTGGAACCTTTAAGGGCTTCTTCGTTGTCCCGGCAACGAACTTAACTTCATCCACATGGAACGGCTCCCTCCTCTCAAGCCTGTCTATGGCGGAACCCTTTCTGTAGTACCTGTTATCAAAGGATCTGACCATCCCATAGAAGATTATACCCTTTATGCGCTCTGCCGGATGTTCATACATCTCCCAGCGAAACATCTCTCCGCCGATACCTATATTGTCCAGCCCAGATCTCTCAAAGACCTCTAACGTTTCTCTTGTCGCCCGCTCCGCCAGTTCTGTGAATTTAGGTGTCCGCTCTATCTTGTGAAATTCCTTGGCAAGATAATCCGGCTTTCTGAAGCTTCCAATCTCCTGCGTTATCAGCGCTGTCATGCTGCATCACCCATTTTTCCCAGTATCTCCACCTTGATGTCAGCAATCTCCCTTGGAAGAAAGTCCATATAATCATCGTGAGTTATCAGCTCAACTGAATCATCCCGCGGCCTCTTTCCCGCTGCAACGTCTTCTATTTTGGTTCTATGCGCACTTACCACCTTTGCACCTATGCCCCTGGTAAACTTCCGCATATCTCCATTCATACTGTCTGCCACTATGTATTCGAATCTGTGTCCGAGACCAGCAAAGTTATCAGCCGAAGGCGATCCCCTAGCTATCAAAGTAACCTTTGCAGAATCCAGAAGAGGATCAAGGTAGGAGACATTGTGATTTCCATATTCGAAAACGTCGAACAGCACAACCTTGCTCACGCCGAACGTTTTGGCAATTTTCCCGTATTCCCTCACAAGTGCCGCGTAGAAATCATTCTCAGAGATTTTTTCCATGAACCTTGACATCTTGAAAACTGAGTATGGAGATGGCAAAAATATTGATGCATTTTTATCGAGGTGATATGCGGGCAACGGTGGATTCTCATCCATCTCACCAAATTCAACAAGATTCCTGTTTATAGCTGGAATACCATAGAATTCCGGCATCCTATAAAACGTGTTTGTCTCAAGGTATCTCGTCAGCGGCCCTAGTTTGACATTTTCCATAGACAGGATTATAGGGCGAAGAATATCATACCAATTGAATAATGGATCTGTGTATTCGTCTATCCCCGACCTTTCGAGGAGATCATAGAATTCGTATTTTTCTTCCCTGACGATCTCTGCTATTTCCTGGCTCTTCATTAGCCCTCTTTCCCACCTGTTGTAACTGCGTCGCAGTTTTTCTGTCCTTGGATAAAGACCATATACCAATGTTTTCACCATAGATACACCTCAAATAGTTTCCAATATCTGTGCGGCAATTTCATTATGCCCAAGCGGCATAATATGTATGCCATCTACATATTCTTTTACCTCGTCAAACACCTCGGTTATTATTTTCATGCTAGTAGAGATCACATCCTCGCTGTTGAGCAATCTTTGTTTGACTGAATCCGGAATGACAATGCCCAGATTTTCCGAGAATTTAACTTGGCTTTTCTTGGTCAGCGGAAGAAATCCTGCGATCAGCTTGAAATTCCGCTTCTTTATCCAATCCTTTTGGAGGTACTCAGCCGAATACACGGCCTGGGAGATAAAGAAATCGGCTCCGGATTTGATCTTCGCGCCGACGATCTCTGGTTCGACGTCACGGTAAGGATTTAGAGCGGCACCGACAATTGCATTTTCCCTGCCCTTTATCATCCTTATTATCTCCATGACATCTATCTCTCTGACTTCTCTGGATTCATATTTTGGATTTATCGGATCTCCGCCAATGGTAAAGAAATTTCTGATGCCAACTTTCTGGGCAGTTTCTATCTGAGAGAGAATATGTACCCTATTCTTGTCCCTTGGGGTAATGTGCGGTACAGGTATTATGTTGCGTTCGTTGGAAATTATATACAGTGCCATTATCGGATCTATTCCAGGACTTCCCCTGGGATTCTCCGGGCACGTCAGAGCGTTGACCCTGCCATCCAGCATATCCGCTGCAGCAATCAGATCATCCGTACCGAAATTCCTAGATGGAACAATTTCAACCGATTTGACGAAGTTCAAACTTCCTATGCTGCTGGAAAGCATTTCTTTTCTCCTATTCAGCAATGAAAATAAAGTTTTCTTACTAAATAATTACTCAAGGTAATTTCAGATCTCATCAGGACTGTAAAGTATATTGATTTTTACGAAATTTTATCGCAAAAAAAAGAAATAAAAAAGGAGGACGATGGAAAAATTTTCAGTACTCAGGCATTCCGCCGCCTGGCATTCCCTGTCCCTGGCCACCCTGTCCGGAAGGCGGCGTGGACTTCTTGCTTGCGATTACATCGTCGATTCTCAGTATCATTGTTGCGACCTCGACGGCGCTCTCGAGCGCGTGTGTTTTGACCCTAAGAGGATCTACGACGCCCTTTGCCTTCATGTCCCCGACACCGTTGTTATCGAGATCCACTCCGACGGATATGCGTCCTTTTTCATGCTCCGCCTTGAGCTTTATCAGGGTGTTGATCGGATCAATTCCCGCATTTTCAGCCAGCGTCCTCGGAATTATCTCCAGGGCCTTCGCAAAGGCTTCTATAGCCAGCTGCTCCCTACCACCGACGCTATTCGCGTATTTGGCAAGCCTCATTGCCAGTTCGGCCTCAACTGCTCCTCCGCCCCAGAGGAATTTTCCATCCTCTTTTGTTATAGCAACGACCCTTATAGCATCGTTAAGCGCCCTCTCGACCTCCGAGACAACGTGGTCTGTTCCTCCTCTGATCAGTATGCTGACCGCCTTTGGATTCTTGCATCCCATGACGAAGGTCATTCTGTCATCGCCGATCTTGCGCTCCTCAACGGTTTCCGCCTCGCCTAGGACGGATGGAGTAAGATCGTCAAGATCCGTAACTATCTTAGCACCTGTGGCCTTGGCCAACTTCTCCATATCGCTCTTCTTGACTCTGCGAACAGCGTATATGCCTTCCTTGGCAAGGTAGTGCTGCGCCACATCATCGATGCCCCTCTGGCAGAGGACGACATTCGCACCGCTCTTCTTTATCTTCTCGACCATCTGCTTGAACGTGTTCGTCTCTTGGTTAAGGAAATCCTGTATCTTGCTTGGATCCGATATCTGGACCTTGGCTTCAATTTCCGTCTTCTTTATCTCAAGCGCGGAATCGATCAGAGCGATCTTTGCGTTCTTGACCACATCAGGCATCTTGGAATGAACCTTTTCCTTGTCTATGACGATACCGCTTATGAACTGAGTGTCATTGACACTTCCGCCGTTTTTCTTGTCCACCTTTATGTTGGCTGTGTCAACTATCGTCTTTCCATCTCTGACCTCAGCAACTGCATTGACCGCCTTAACGACAAGATCAGCCAGGAAGTCGTTTGACAAACCTGTGTTCTTCCCTGACAGTGCGGTGAGAGCTATCTTCCTCAAGGTTGCGTCGTCTGTTGATTTCTCAGCTATTTCGTCTATGATCTTTCTTGCCTCATTTACCGCGAGCCTGTATCCGTTGGATATGACGGTTGGATGCACACCCTGATCGAGCAGTGTCTCAGCCTGCTTGAGCAACTCGCCAGAGAGCACAACAGCAGTCGTTGTACCATCACCCACGGCGGTATCCTGCGCCTTGGAGACCTCTACGATCATCTTCGCCGTTGGATGCTCCACATCCATCTCCTTGAGGATCGTTGCACCATCATTTGAAATTATTATATCGCCAATGGAATCGACCAGCATCTTGTCCATTCCCTTTGGGCCAAGTGTGGTCCTGACGGCATCGGCAATCGCCTTTGCTGCCTCTATATTATTCCTCTGTGCGTTTTTACCCTGCTCTCTCTGTGTGCCTTCTTTCAGAACTAGAATTGGAACCTGTCCCGTCATCATATTGCTTATCACCTAGCAGACGGATAAATATGTTCTTCAATATAAACTTTGCTGAAGTCACTGGCATGACAAAATGCCGGAATATGGGATATCCAACTGGAGTCATGACATTTCTATCAATTGTGGAACGAAGATCCAGCACCAATGAATACCGTCGAAATTTACTGCGTATTCATTACCGGCATGCAAATAATCTCGCGGCGAATATACCGTGCATCCTGTTAAAATGGCTAAGGTTCAATCGGTAAACATACAGTTAAATTTTTAACATGAAAGGAATTGTATGGTCGTGGATCAAAAAGACAGGGACATCCTTAATCTGCTTGTAGATAACGCAAGGATCAGCAACACCGAAATAGCGAAGGTTCTCAATGTATCGGAAGGTACGGTAAGAAAACGTATAAAAAAAATGATGGATGACGGAATAATAAAGAGGTTCACCGTTGAGACCAGTGATGACACAATCGACGCCCTAGTTCTAGTAAAGATAGATAATAAGAGATACAGGGACGCTCTGCAGAGGATAAAGAGTCGGTTCAGAGAGGTTTATGAATTCACTGGGAAGATAGATGTTGCAATTAGAATTAGGACAGACTCGACGGACAATCTGAACAGGATAGTTGACCAGATCCGGGAAATAGACGGTGTTCTTGATACAGATACGCTGATCAGATTACAATAGCCTTTTTGACTCCAATATACGGAGAATCCGGCCCTCTCAGATAATCTTCAACCTTAATGTTTCTCTTCGAAGCTTCCTGGATTATTCTTTCTGCCTCTTGACCGGATATCTTGATCCTATCCCTTATCCCAAGACACGCGTATGAATTGAAAAATATTTCAATCGATCTCTGTGTTCTCTCCGTGGGGACGCTCCTAGGTATTCCCCTGCGTATGATCTCCACATATTCAGCTTTTTTGTATCTAGTGTACTTTCTGACGTACTCAATAAGCGGAATTCCTGTCTTCTCGCTTCCGTCGATGATGTTTTCTGCGATCTGGCCAACTAAGGTGAACTGCGATCCACCTTGAAGCCTTATCTTCAGCACGCTGGCATTGCTTAGATTATCTGGCATATTATCACCGTAAATCGTTACCGGAGTTCTCCTTAGATCATTTTTTGAAATTAGCCTTCATCCATCGCTCAATTGCGATTTCTGTTGAACTCTCTAATACCAACTTTAAAACTATTATGTCAAATATACTTAATACTTGTGCGATAGCAACCCCTGAGCCTTTGAACTGTAAATTCATGTTTTTATCGATATCATATGCTTGGAAGAAGCTGTAGATTTCAGATCTTTTGAGGCAGATGCGCGGACTTCCCCAAATAGAAAAGACTATAATCGTATATAGTAACCAGAGGATTAGGGTTAGGGAGAAACTGAATCCACCTCTGTGTAGATATCGATGTCAGAATACTTCGATTATGAGGGGATTGATCCTATGCAGCTGAACTAAGAAACTCCAATGTTTTTAGCGAAGGTGTAGCTCATTATATCGGACTGCTCTGCTAAGAACAATCAATGGCTATTTGTTTTGTTATTGAGATATTACCTTCTGGTTTTTCTGAACAGTCTTCTGATACGAATAATAAAAATATGCGTATTGCGTATGAAGATGCAAACATTCAGTGATACTGATGAGGATTTCTATTAAGGGCCTCGGCATATCTGGACTCTACCTGTACGAAAGACTGAAACAGAGTGGATTCGATGTCACCGCGTTTGACGTAAGGAGACGTGATTTTTACATCCCATGCGCGTATGCCACTAACTTTAACCTGATGAAGCCTTTTATGTCAAGAATAGGCATTGACTTTGATAATTACGTTCTATTTAGATCGGAAACCATAACGATGTCTGGAGAAAATGGCAGCGAAATTGAATTTCCGTCCGCTGGTCTTGTAACCTTTGACCGAAACGGTTTGCAGCGAGACATGATGAATAGAATTGAGATGGAAACCGAAACCAAAGCAGATCTGGTCGTGGATGCAACAGGGATTTCGCGGTCGTATCTGGGTAGGATCAACGGAGACCTCACCTATTACACAAAAGAATATCTGACAGATCACGTGATACATAGAGATTTTTACTTCTTATTTTTAAATAGAGGAGTTGGCTACTTGTGGGAATTCCCGCTAGATCGCGGGCATTTTCACGTTGGCATCGGATCGATAAGGCGTGATGATTTGAACAGGATAGACCGATATAACCGCATCAGAATAACTGGCCGCAGAATAAGGATGAAACCGCTTTTTGAAGTAGCTTCTATAGGAAACATAGTCGGAATAGGAGAATCAGTAGGTACCGTATCGCCGCTTACGGGTGAAGGAATACTGCCGTCGATAGAATCTGCAGAACTTTTATATCAAGCGATTTCGGATAAATCTGATCCGAATGAAGCTATTAGATTATACTTAAAGAAGTTGAATACAAGTTTTTCCCATTACTACAAGCTTTCAGACTTTGTGAGGAAAGTACAGACAGGAAAATTGCTTCGTCCATCGAATATTCGCTATGCGAGCCTCATAACAAAAGATATGAAACATTTTGGCATAGATTTCAGCCTGGGAAAGGCCGTCAGAGCTCTCATCCAATAGCTTCTTTAACGCCTCGGCGTATAAAATGAAGATCATGTTATTGGGCAGTAGTTAATCTTTTTAATAAAGTAATAATAGAGGGCGCATGGAATTTAACCTGCATGCAGTATCATCAGAGGAAAAAGAAAGAGATTTTGATGTTGTCATCGTCGGCGCCGGTGCTGCCGGTTTTTCAGCGGCAGTCTATGCTGCAAGGTCAGGATTCAGCGTTGCAATTCTCGACAAGGCCGTAGCTGGAGGCCTTACTGCAGAGGCACCACTGGTAGAGAATTATCTTGGTTTCAAGAGCATTGTCGGATCAGAGCTTGCGAAACTTTTCGCCGACCATGCAGCGAACTATGCCAAGATAAGGGAGGGCGTAGAGGTAAGATCCATAAAGAAAACGCAAGGCGGCTTTGACATTGAGACAAATGACGATACGTACCATGCCAAATATGTGATAATAACGACTGGAACAACGCATAAGCATTTAGGTGTCAAAGGCGAATCCGAATACTTTGGGAAGGGTACCTCTTACTGCTCTACCTGCGATGGATACCTCTTCAAGGGAAAACGTGTGGTCACGATAGGTGGCGGAAACTCAGGGGCCATAGCTGCCATATCAATGAGTGAATACGTCAAAAACGTCACCATAATTGAATACATGCCTAAGTACATGTGCGAAAACGCCTACGTACAGGAGATCAAGAAAAGAAACATACCCTACATAATGAACGCTCAGGTAACCGAGATCGTTGGGGATGGAAAGAAGGTCACCGGAGTTAAATACAAAGACAGGACAACGGGTGAAGAAAAACTCATAGAAACTGACGGCGTCTTCATATACGTCGGCCTCATACCGCAGACTTCATTTCTCAAGGATAGTGGCGTAAAACTGGATGAGAGAGGGTACATAGTGGTGGATTCAAGGCAGAGAACTAGCGTTCCAGGGGTATATGCAGCAGGAGACGTTACATCCGGCAACTTCGCACAGATTGCCTCTGCCGTTGGAGATGGCTGCAAGGCAGCGCTTTCCTTGTATTCTGATTCTATATCCAAAAAATGACACCATCATTATAAATATTATTTTTTATAATAAACTCAGATTTTTAATGCAGTGAAGCTTCGCTTTGTATTCGCTTGGTTTTATCCGGTTCAGCGTATGTTGAGAATAGATTAGAACATCATCATGCTATATGAAGCCCATTATCTTCATCCCTTCTACTATAACAACTATTACGAATATTGAACCTATGGCCTCATAAACGATTCTCTCCTTGATCCTGTTTGCTGTGGTAGAAAAAAGGTAGCCAGATATCAAGGAAATAATGCCTATTACAACAGCATCTAATATCGATATTCTGCCTACTATGAGGTATCCTGCCGAACCGCTAAGCGCTGAGAACAACATCGCAAAGGTTGCAGTCCCGACCATCTTTTGAGCGCTGAGCGAGAAAAATAACATCAATATTCCTATAAACATTATGCCTCCACTCGTTCCCAATGTGCCAGTTAATATGCCCACAGGTATACTGAGGAGAAATGCGAAGACCCATGCTGCCCTCCTATACTCCTTTTTCCCATTGATGCTTGTTTTGTGGCCGCGGGATCTTCTAAACATTTGAATTGCAAGTATTATGGTTAGAATGGCAAATGCTATTTCAAGCGGTCTCTCTGATACACTTATAGCAATTCTTATCCCTATCTGCGTGCCTACGAGGGCGCCAATACCCATTATAACTGCAGGAATTATATCTATATTTTTATTTTTGAGATATACATATATGACGGTTGACGTAGTTATGACATCGACCAGCAGACTTGTGCCCACAGAATCCTGAAAGCTGAGACCCATAATACTCAGCGCTGGAACAACGATGAGAACACCGCTGCTTCCAGTTATTCCTGTGAGCGCACCTACTGCTATGCCGATCAGCAGGAGGATGAGTATCAAAGGCATAAGCCGGAAATGGATTCATACTAATTAACCATGAGCATGATAGACCAGCACTTTCTTGAATGATGACGTTCACAGGTGTGGAAAACGAGGAAAAGCTTATCAATTGCTAGAATATTACGTTTCCCAGTTTGTTGATCTTTCGCAATGGCCGGGGTGGGGTAGTGGATATCCTTGGGGACTGTGGATCCCCGGACCCGGGTTCGATTCCCGGTCCCGGCCCTTCTTTGTGCCTTTATTTATGGAATACCTTATCTATTTGTATTGATATATATTTTTGATGATTAAGAATTATAATAAAACCCCGAAGTTCCTCATAATTATCGCGTCAATTGCCATTGCATCTGCTTGGATAACCATATTAATATCAGCGCTTCTCAACCCATGGTTCTCTGTGACGCATAATGCGCTAAGCGATCTGGGTGGAGGTAACCTGCTTCAGAATGGCCATCCTGCACCAACAGACCCATTTGTGTACAATGGAGGTATGATATTAACAGGTGTTTTCATTGCGCTGTTTTCCGTGGACGGTATCATAAACGCACAAGACAAAGTCGAAAATGCAGGATTCTCGTTCTTCATTATATCAGGTTTATTTTTATGTCTCATCGGGATCTATCACGAAGGTACCTATCCACACGATTTTGTATCCATCTGGTTCTTCATACTCTCAACGATCTCATTTGCAACCTTAGGTATCTCAAGGCTCATTCGTAAACGGTATGGAACTGGAATGATCATTCTGTCCATGCTCATTACCTCTTGGATTGTTGAATACCTGGTGAGATGGGGATCTGTGGCAGAAAGCGAGATATTCGGGATATGTATAATAGATGCTGCTGTGATAATTTACGTACTGAGTTGGAGTCCTAAAAGTGTGAAACATCCTCATGGACAGAACGTTTCGCACACTTCCAAGAAATAGGGAAATATTATGTTGGCTATTGATGCCAATTCGGGTCCTATTCCCGGTTCAGTGTGGCCGTCATGCAGTGTGCACCGCCATAGCCTCCTGTTAACTCTATGAGTTCAGCGTTAACGTATTCTATTCCAGCTTCTGAGACATCATTCCTCTCTGGAAAGATGTTTTCCCCTATCTTGGGAAGCTCCCTCTTAACTATATCTTCAGTAACAGGATCGAAGGCCCCGTCAGAGATCAGCCTGCTTATGACACTCTTCACATCCACCGCTAAGATGCGCCGATCCCGTATTGTCAGGAAATTCGATGAATATGCCAGCTGCTCCGGTATGGTGAGATCGATAATATTGAACCCTTTCGATCTCATATATTCTAACAGTGTTGTCTCGCCAACACGCTCATAATTGCCGTTGGAAGATCTGCCGTAGATCGTAGTCTTGGCGCGCGATGCGAGGTATTCCGAAGTCACCGCGATGCCATCGCCTGCGATGTTGAAATAGGTGTCTAGATGCATGTTGACCATGTTGTCTTCCTTCGAAAAATCGTAAGATGGGTTTTCAACCAGCACAACCTCATCGGTCGTGATCATGCCAGAATGCATTGCTGAGAAGGCACCGTTCAAATCCGTTCTTAATCCTACGCCTATCAAACTGAAATCACGGGCTGGCATGAAATCACCACCTTCAAAATGCGAGTTCGATGGAATCTTGAAGATGTTAGAAACACCCAGTGTGTTCCTAAACAGAAATTCGGTAATCTCGGTCTCTTTCTTCCTTTGATCCCTCTTCATATTCCCAATGATTACGCCACTGTCAGCAACGGCCTGCTGATCCCTCATGAAGTAGAGGTTGGCGAGGGGAATATTCGAGTATACCGTTGGATAAACCGCCCTGTTCTCATAATCCGTCTTGAGATCGATCGACGGCTCCAGTACCATGTAATCGAAGATGGTGGCGCTGTCAAGTCTTTCCAGATTTTTCTTGAGATCCTGCATCGCGGCTTTGACCTCGTCAACCTTTCCATAGAAATGAACGTTCTGCGTTATATACTCTATTAGTTTTCGCCGGAAATCCTCCGATCTTTCGGCGTTTTCAATGATTTCGCTCTCCAGCCGCCTTACCCTTACCCCTTCACCTTTCAGTATCTCCTCCAGCCGCTGGTGTTCCTTGATAGCTTTTCCAACATTGTATGCACGCTCAAAAAGAAAGGGCTTTGGAGCAAGCATTGCATATTCGATCTCAATGGAGGGTCTGTGTATCATAACCTCTTTCAGAGGATACCATTCAGCCCGAGAACGCATGTTACAGTATACTCACTGGGTATTAGTAATCTAGTATTCTTTTCAGGATATGTGATCATTGACTATATCAATTTAAAGCTAAGATAATCAATGGCCAACCATCTTTTCTATTCATAATGCGTTCAACCTATGGCTGCCTCCGATCTTCAGTTATGAGTGGATAGCTTCGATTTTATATTGCATAGTCAGCGCGATGGTACACAATTTCGAAATAATTCGGATCTCTGAAACTTGCACTGCCCGATATATACGAATCTGCCTTATCGAAGAAAACCATCCGCATCAAACAATATCAAATTGGATGATTTGCATATTTGATACGAAATAAGGCATGTCTATTCAGATGAAATACTTGCCCCTGTAAGTAAACACTCTTATTTCATTTCCCTCTGCTCTGCCCTTTATCGTTATTATCTTGAAGGTCTGCGAGTCCATGATCTGACTCTCATCCTCGGTTCTCGATATGACTATGAAGTTTTTCACCTGCGGTTCCTTTGTCACTATTTTTCCATCGTTCGAAAAGAATACATTTCTGTTTATGCGTCCCCGTTCCTCAGTCTCGACATCTATAACATCTATGTGCCTGTTTCTGATGGCTGTAAGTATATATTTTCTTTTATCCACCGATACTATTGCACCTTCAGGTGCGTCCAGTATTCTCAAGGAATAGGTGAACCTGAAAAACTTCCTGCCTTCCTTCACACCGGCAAGCGATTTTGAAACGATCAGAGTTGCGAAGTAATGATCGAGTATGAATGAAGAAACGAGGTCTCCATCGCCTTTTTTGCCAAGGTAGATGTCCACTCCTTCTGGTTTGCGTTCTATCTTCGATATGAACGATGAGGCATCCATTTTTCTGCGTTTTTCCATGATCTTCTCTATAGAATCCAGAACTTCGGAGAGTATCTCATCGTATTTTGTGCTCACCGTCCTCAGCTGTATGGTTGCCTCGAAGTATGATCCTGTTAACTTGTTGCAGGTCGGGCAACTGATGTAGTTTACGGAGTATGGAACAGATACTGTCTGCACCTTTGGATCCATGTGATCTCTGGTAATATTCACCTTCAAAACGAGGTTTCTATTCGATTCATCAAAATATACGCTCTTTGGATCTCCAGATATCTTTGCCTCCGGATCGCTGCATTTCACCTCATCCATTATCAGCGGAAGGAGATGGTCTGCATAGTCCTCACGGTACCACTTCTTTCCGATCCTTACTGAACCGCATTTTGGGCATATGGCTATATTTACGTTCCCTATATTTTCTATATTTGCACGGTCAAACAGACACTGGCTGCATACCCCATGTTCAACCGCTTCATTCTTGCCGCAGACTACACATTTCATTATATTATCATATGCATATTGCAAATTGGTACTTCTTTTTTATGGGTTTGAGTTACGATCATCAACCTGAAATAATCTCTGTGAGCTACTCCTCAGCTGAAGCTTTGGATCTTCTTCCTGATTCAACGACACGTGACCAATACCCTCATGATGGTATCCCGTCGGAGTATCTCCACAGGCGTCAATTCTGACCGCACCGACCCTGCTGTTCGATGCCTGAATAGGCATTATAAACTCTTCTACTGGGCGAAGTCCGTGCATCTCATCGCTGAAGATCTGAGTTTTACTGCTTCACTTAAACTTTTAACTTTCTTAAAAATATTTGTGAACATATTAGAGACTGAACAACCTGTATAATCCTGATAGGATTTCTTGATCACTTATAATCGATCTTATATCCTCCTTAAGTTTGGATCTGTCATAATCAAATCTCGGGAACTCCACTGAATTCCTGCTGGAATCGTATACGGCATATGATGGCATTGGGTTATCTCTAGGCTGCCCTATTGATCCCGGGTTTATTACAAGGTTGCCAGCATATCGAATCAAAAACTGGTAATGCGTATGCCCAACCACATAATTTGCCGGATCAAGGGGCGATCCAAGCATGCTTCTTAAATGATCCTGAACAGACCAAGGATACATGTAGCCATATAGTTCATCTCTGGGGGATCCATGCATCACCTGGAATTTCATGCCGTCAATTTCCATGTCCATCCTGTTCGGCAGAGATCGCAGGAATGAGATGTCATTTTTTCCGAGTTTTTTCAACGTTATGTTCTCTCTTGTGAATACGGATAGCTCATGATTTTCCTCTCCACACCTGCAGTCAACCGAATAAGCTGCAGCATAATCATGATTGCCCGATACCATCACGTCTGCATTCTCCTTCAACAAATCTAGCGTTTCACCTGGATTAGGGCCATAATCTACAGCGTCCCCGCAGAATACAATTTTATCAAATTTTTCACGCTGAATGACGTATTTCAAGGGATGTATATTTGCATGGGCGTCGCTGATGATGAGCACTCGCATGGAAAAAACAAAGGTTCATATTATTAAAATATTTTCCACATAAAGTATATAGAGTATAGATCAGATGAACATCAGAATAGGCTGTTCAGGATGGTATTATCCGCACTGGGCCGGCAAGTTCTACCCTTCTGACCTGAATAAAAGCGAGTGGTTCAGGTATTATGCACAGAAATTCGACACGGTGGAGATAAATTCCACGTTTTATTCTTTTCCAAATGCAGCCCGCGTAAGATCCTGGGTCAAGGGATCTCCAGAGAATTTTGTGTTCAGCGTGAAGGTGAACCGCACCATAACGCATGTGAAAAGATTGAAGGATTGTGACGAAGAAATTGGTCTGTTCTATGAGATCATTGGGTCACTTGGGAAAATGCTGGGCTGTGTACTCTTCCAGTTCCCCCCATCGTTCAAATATTCGCATGATAATCTAATCATGATAGAAAAAGCATTGGACCAAAGATTCTGCAACGTTGTGGAATTCAGGAACATTTCATGGTTCTCTGAAGATGCCAGGTGTGATCTGGAGAAGAGTGATCTGCATGTAGTCGCTGTAAGCTCTGAAAGGATTCCATTGTGGATCAAAGAAGATTCCGTTGTATATGTAAGGTTGCACGGCAATGTGAATGGCTATGCTACCGATTACAATGAGGAGTATCTGACGGATCTGGCACAGAGGATAATTGATGTAAAACCTCAGTCATTGTACGTATATTTCAATAATGATTATAGCGGCTACGCTCCCAAAAATGCAATCATGCTGAAATCGATAATCAATAATCTCATTTTATAATAAAAGCCATATACGATGATCTAAAATAGCATCCATGTTTGTTGCTGAGAATGGTAGGGAAGATTATTAATTGAAAAACAAATGGAACCTCATGCCTAATGAACTTTCCAGAAGTCTGAGCCCGTATCTTCTGATGCACGCAAACGATCCTGTTGAATGGCGAATGTGGTCTAAGGAGACACTGCGGATCGCCACGGAGGAGAATAGACTCATATTTCTCAGCATAGGGTATTCGTCATGCCACTGGTGCCATGTGATGCACGAGGAGAGCTTTGTGGATCCGGATGTCGCTGAAATCCTGAACAATAACTATATACCAGTCAAGGTAGACCGTGAAGAGAGGCCAGATCTGGATTCATATTTCATGAAGGTATCGCAGGTCATAAATGGGAATGGCGGCTGGCCACTTAACTTAATTTTGCTCCCAGATGCCAGGCCCGTCTTCGCTATGACGTACGTCCCAAAGGAAGATCGTAATGGGATGACCGGACTGAAGACTATACTAATCCAGCTTTCCCAGATGTATTTGAAGGATCCAGACCAGTTCAAGGATCAGGCCAAGGCTGTCTCCGATGCAATGGAGGAGAGGGAAAGTGTCCCATCGAAGGTTACGCCAGGCATTGATGATCGCCTCTACGATTCCATATCAAGGTATCTGGATAGGACTGATGGAGGATTTTTTGGCCAGACAAAATTCTACAACGTTCCGGTTCTAGAGTTCCTCATGGACCGCTATGAGAAAACCCATGACGAAAACGTGTCAGATTTCCTGAAAACTACTCTGATGACCATCGCGGTGAGAGGCGTTCATGATCCATTGTTCGGAGGTTTCTTCAGGTACTCCACCGATTCAATGTGGATTATACCGCATTTCGAGAAGATGACGTACACCCAGGCCCAGCTCATGCGCGCATATGCAAAGATGTACCTTCTTTTCCATGACGATTTTTACCTTAGGATCGTGGAGGATATTTTCAGTTTTATGGACAGGTACATGTACAGCGGCGCTTCGTATTATACCTCCATGGATGCAGATTACGATGGAATTGAGGGCGGCCACTATCTATTTAGCTATGAAGAGATCAGAAAATATCTGGAGGACGATTTTCCTCAGTTCACGAAGGTCTTCGAAGTGCATGAAAATGGGAATTTTTCCGACCCATATGGCGAGAACAGGGGTAAAAATTTTCTCTACTTCGCTGGTACTCCTGAGGAATTCATAAAATTGATGAGCATCCCGGAGATTCAGAGATCAGTTCAGCATGGCTTGGAAAAACTAAGAAATATCCGGGAGAAGGATGCCGTTTTTATAGATAAAAAGGAACTGGTAGATCTCAATGCAATGATGGTTTCAGGGCTGGCTTGGGCCTACCGAGCTACGGATGATAAGAGGTATCTTGAACGTGCGACGATAGTTTCAGGCTGGCTCAAGGATTTGAACAAAGACCGCATATGCCACGGCGTCTTCAATGGAAATATAATAGAAACGCCAACCCTTCAGGATTATGCATTTCTTTCCGAAGCGATGATCGATATGTTCCAGATCACCTTTGACGGGAAGTATCTGGAAGATGCGTACAGATATGCAGAACAGGCAATGATGCTAATTAAAGAAGGAAAGATCTCCTACTCGTCAGAGGTCTTCGATGCGGATCCCACAGATGGTGAGGTTGAATCTCCTTACGCTGTGATGATAAGGGTCTTCGATCAATTATCCTTGCTCATGGACAATATGGATCTGCATGAAAGATCGGATTCTCTTCTCACATCAATCTTCGGTAATGCCCAGTCATTTCCTGCAGCTTACCCGTCCATCGTTAGAACTGCAGAATTTCATCTGAAGGGAAAGCATGTATCTTCCAACAAGAACATGATAGATGCGATTATGAAGAAATCCATCTATCATAACGCTCTATTCAGTCTGGAGGAAGTAGATCAATACGTCATATGCGGCTATGGGATGTGCTTTCCGCCAGCGCATACAATAGAAGAGGCGGTTGATAAAATTAAATCATGATCATGACTTAAACATGTTATTCATGAGTATTTATTTTGCTCCATTTCTATTTTATAATCATTTAATTTTAGTTTTAAATACTTCTTATGTATTCTTATTGATATGAACATAGGTACGTTTGACAGGTTACTCTTCGCGTACTCGATCGGTTCGCATATCCTTATCGTTCTGATGAGTATTGGATTATCAGTGATACTCCCAGTTTTGGAGTACATAGCAATAAAGTACAAGGATGCTTACTACGATATACTGACACGTCGTGTTGCGAAGGCACTGGTCATGTTCTTTGCCGTGGGTACGGCATCCGGAGCAGTGATGGCCGTTGAATTGATAGACCTGTTTCCAAAGTTCATGACTGTGATTGCAGTTGTCGGTGTGCTTCCTTTCTACTATGAGATATTTGCCTTCTTCCTCGAGACCATAATGCTGGTCTCTTACTACTATTACTGGGACGTCTTCAAGAACCGGATGCACCATTGGCTCCTCACCTTTGGTGTGGCTGGTGGAACCCTTGGATCAGCCGTATTCATAACAATGATTAACGCATGGATGAACACACCAAACGGATTCAACATAAGCTACTACGAACAGACGGGGAAGATCATAGATGTGAATCCATTCATAACAGCCATGACACCATCAACCGGCAGGGAGATCTTCCATGTTGCCATAGTGACGGCTTTCTCCGGACTTATGGTCCTTGGAGCTTTCTTTGCCTACCAGTACATCAGATCCAAGACCTTTGAGGAGAAGAATCTGTGGCGCAAGGGACTCAAGGTTACGTTCCCAATGAACATGTTCCTCATAATAATGGCAGGCATTTCCGGTACGCTTGAAATGAGTGGCCTGCTTACATACCAGCCTGAGAAGTATGCTGCACTGGATCTCGATCCATACCCTGTGGCAAAAGATGCACCTGAACATATATTTGGAACCATCGTTGAACAGAACGGGCACTATGTCATAGTGGGCGGTTTCAAGATACCGCTTTTGCAGAGCCTGCTTGCTGGAAATGGAAATCTGAATACGCCAGTACCAGGGCTCTCACAGTTCAATCCTAGCACATGGCCACCTCTTGCAGTACACGATACTTTCGATCTTATGGTGCTGGGTGGATCGCTCCTGGGCCTATACCTCTTCGTTACGCTGATTGCATGGATACTAAAGAAGAAGCCGTACGAGAACAAGGGCTTCCTGGTGGCTCAGATACTTTTCGCCATATTGACTATACCCATATACATAGGAGGATGGGTGACGGATGAGGTTGGAAGACAGCCATGGATAATTTACAACGTGATGACTGTTTATCAGGCAGCCAACTATTCACCGTCGATCGTTGTGCCAGGCTATCTTATCATGGCGTTTTACACGGTTATAATGCCATTCTCCTACTGGTATGCTTTCAGGCTCATGAAGAAGGGCGACGTGAAATCCGAGGTTTCATCCTCTGGTTTTTCAGCCGTTGCAGGAAGGTGAATATATGCTCACATTATTTGCAATAGAATTTTTTACCGCTGCTGCAGCAGTAGCATTTCTGTTGACCGAACTCATGGGAGGCATGATGCTTCTGTTTGACTGGAGGAACAGCGGACAGCGCGTGATGTCCTACGTTGCGCCGGTGTGGGAGGTCACAGGCACATTTCTGGCCATGTTCGTGGTTGAAACCGACGCCACATTTGCCGGTATTCTCCTGCCAGTCGCATTTGCCTTTGCTGCATTGCTCCTTGTGTTTCTGATACTGTTCATAATAAGGAACCTCTCCATAATACTGGGCGAATTTGCAGAAAAGAGGCAGATTCTGACCGACAGGCAGCTTTATTACATATACGTGATCGCTACGCTCCTGCTCTCCGTGATATTTCTTGCATTTGTATCGGCCGTAATCAGTGGGAATGGCGTGACACTATTGATATCAGGGAATCCTGTGAACTCACTTTTGTCCGTGAGCAATGCACAAGTTAGCTTCAACGTTGCAAAGTGGCTAGTAGGCCCAGGCGATATATTATTCATAATCGCAGCGGTTTTTATCACCTTTGGCCTCGCTCCAGTGCTATATGATATCAAACGCTTCTCTGGAATCGCAATAATATCATCGGTCATAGGCTTCATACTTGGAGTTATCTCACTAGTTCAGATGGGCGTCAGCATCAATCCTGTGATAGTGATACCTGCCATTATAATTATCGGAGCCCCGGTGCTTTACAGGTTCAACATTGCCAGAAGTATGCTTACCAACAAAGCTGCTTTCATTGTGTTGCTTGTTATAGCCGTATATTCGCTGTATTTCACCGTGTATCCCACGGCTATGCATGGAAGGCTCGTCCTTTCAGAGGTAGTTACGAGGGGCCCAATGGTGCTGGGAACCATACTGACAACCGCTGTTGGATTCACGTTACTGGCCTTTATGCTGTCGCTGTACGTCTACGTAAACTACAGAAGTTCTAGATCCTTGGCATCAGCCAAGTGATCCCTTCATATTTTTAAAAACTCTAAATAACATTTATTCCATGGGCATGTATGTTTAGGAGTAGACCTAATGCACTTTCACAGAGATCTGTAATTGCTTCGTCAAGTGAGCTCGCGTCCCTTGCTGGACGTGATATTCTTAAACGCGGAGGAAACATTTTCGATGCGGCGTTAGCGGTCAGCGCCATGCTGTGCGTGACGCAGAATAATCTTTGCGGCCTAGGTGGAGATCTATTCGCATTGATCAGGGATGAAAATGGCCAGATAATGGATCTGAATGGGAGCGGTCAAGCTTCACGGGCTGTGAGCATAGACTACTACGAATCGATGGGGTTAACTAAGATACCGGAGAGGGGGCCATACGCTGCCATAACCGTCCCCGGGATCGCCGGATCCTGGGACGAAATATTCAGGAAATTCGCGACCATGGACATCGCTGATATACTGGAACCTGCTATCAGAACGGCAAGCGCTGGTTTTCCAATTACGCAAAACTATTCGGATTCCATTGCTAGAAGTGCGCCTGTGATTGGGCAGTATCGAGGATGGTCATCGATCTTCATGCCCAATGGAAGTGTACCAGTCGCAGGCGAGATATTGAAGCAACCCGATCTTGCGGAATCATTTCGGCTGATGTCAGAGGAGGGCTTCAGATCATTCTATGATGGTAGCCTTGCAGACATTATAATCGCAGGACTTGAAGGAACCGGATCTCCACTCAGCGATCGTGATCTTCGCGTATACAGGCCTCTGATTGGGAAACCTGTATTCACAGATCTTGATGAATTCCGCATCTATGAAACATCGCCTAACAGCCAAGGCATCACAGTCATCGAATGGATCCGTGGAATGGAAAGCCACGGTTATGACTCTAGGACCATGTGGGAAGCGAAGATCGAGGATATCTTCGAAACAATGGAAGAAGCTTATGACAAAAGGAGAAAAATTACAGATCCATCGTACATGAACATAGCGCAACATGATTCGGCTAACGGCAAAAAAGATGGGCTGCCAAAGAGGGATCATAACGATATCGGTGACACAACTTACTTCTCTATAAGTGATTCAGAGGGACGTTCCGTGAGCATAATCCAGAGCAATTATATGGGATTCGGATCCGGCATAGTGCCAAAGGGAACGGGCTTTGTCCTCCAGAACCGAGGCTCCTATTTCACACTGCAGAGGGATCATCCAAACGCTCTGATGCCCGGAAAGCGGACGTTCCACACGCTTGCTGCGTGCATGGTTGAGAAAGAACATGATCTCTACGCTTCGCTTGGATCGATGGGCGGCGATATACAACCGCAGGTTCAGATGCAGATCTTGATGGAAATACTGAAGGACAATACCGATCCACAGGCCATACTAGACAAGCCCAGATGGACTGAACCATACACCATATACGAAGCACCGGGCGCGGTGTACGTGGAATCTGAGGAACTGTACCGTAACGTATCGAAGCAAATTTCTGGAAGAAAGGTAGTCCTGCGCGATGTGTCTCAGGAATTTGGAACCGCACAGATCACAACTCTGATCCGTGGCGATGTGGTTGTTGGCGCTGCTGATCCACGGGGAGACGGCATAGCTATACCTTACTCCTGAAACCGTTATCGATGGATGCGCCAACAATATTCAAGACCAACATTGCGTGCACATGTTTGCGGCTTCATTGTATTTTTGATATTCCTACCTCCTTTATACTCTCCACTATCGGATGCAGCGCCTCATAAACATTTACTGATCTTTCTGCTATAGTACCGGTAACTATCATATCTGCGCCCGCCTGTGCGAGAGCCTTGGCCGCCTCTGGCGTCCTTATTCCGCCACCGACTATAACTGGGATATCCAGTTCCTGTTTCACCCTTCTAACAACGTTCTCTCCAACGTGGTACGGTGAACCGCTTCCTGCCTCGAAGTACACAAGCCTGAAGCCAAAGTACTGGGCGGCAAGGGCATAGGACAACGCGGTTTTTTCGTCATCACGCGGTATGAGGTGCGCCTTACCAACCCGGCCAACCGTCATTCCCGGATCAAAGACAAGGTATGCCATCGGTATCTTCTCTATCTTCATCGCAGAGAGTGGAATTGCAGCCTTGACCTGATGTCCAACGACGTATTCGAGACTCCCTGAATTCAGAAGGCTCATGAAGAATATGGCATCTGCCTTTGGAGATATCATCAACGACGATCCTGGAAATATTATGACCTTTAGATCAGTTTTTGCCTTTATGGCCGATATGGCTTCGTCCATGGCCCTGCTATCTATGTCCGTGGATCCACCGACCATAATGAAATCTGTACCGGCCATCTCGGCTTCTTCAGCTATGCGCGCGCATTCCTGAGGCGGCTTTGCCCCTGGATCTATGAGAGTCATGTGAACCTTGCCGTTTCGCGTCTTTCTCAGCATGTCTTCGAGGACGGTCATCATAACGCACCTGCGAGGAATGATGCCATGCCAACTATCATGGCATACTTCGACACCTTTTGGCCTGAGGTTGGATTGCGGGACGATATAGCTCCAGACACTATAAAGAGCGCGTCTGCAACTACAACGACATAGAGGTAGAATCTCGAGAGTATGTGCATCGCGAATGGGATGTATGATATTACGACAAGAAGACCTATTATTGCATCGGATAATATAATGGCATTCCGCACTCCGTATTTCTTTGGAAATGTTATTCTATCGGAATCACCGTTCACATCCTCCACATCCTTTATGATCTCGCGTGACATGTTCGAGGTGAACGCCAAAAGAAAGAGAAATACCATCTTTCCATATGAGAAGACGGATACGCCTCCAAATATGAATATAAGGCCTATCAGAAGGCTTATAACTGCATTGCCTGGTAGGCCGGTCTTCTTAAGTGCATACTCATATGACACCAGCAGAACCTCGGCCAGTATCACTATCAGCATCGCGATTATGGATATGAAAACCGATATGACTATTGCAACAGCAAAAAAAGTTATGAACATTGCCTGAGCTGTCTTCTTAGAGAGCTCTCCGGTAACAAGGGGACGCCTGGGATGGTTGATCCTGTCCACCTCCACATCAACGATGTCGTTTATTATGTTTCCGCCCGATGTTACAAGAAAAACCGCAATTGCCGCTATCGTCACGGCAACGATGTGATCCGCTATCCTGCTTCCCACGGCTATGAACGCTGAAATGTAAGTTGATATGAAACCCATCAATCCATTGACCGGCCTTATTATGGAGAACCTGCTCATTTACGGAAACTGAACATTACGCAATATATTATTTTTGCCTATGCCGGCGATCGTCTGTGCAGTGTATCCATCATGAGGCTTTCCACCAGGTCGCAGCTGGCATCCGTTTTAATTCCAGTGGGTGAGAACATCGTCCTTGACGCGGCATGGCCTGAAGATGACAGTGCATCTATAACCGATTCTATGTCAGGTAGGCTTGTGTGCCTCGCCCTTGCGATGTCCGTCAGGTCGCAGAAGAGCAACCGGTTTTCCTCCGGATTGAAGGCCTTGTGGCCTGCGGATGCAAGAACGGCCTCGGCGACTGCATTGTCCTGTAAATTTCCCTTCCATACTGGTCCCTCGTCCATATCTTGGTATATGCCAGATAGTAAGTTATGCTTGTTCACGTAGCCAAGATTCTGCATCATCCTTCCTGCCCCCTCAAAACCCTTCCTGACTCTTACAAAAACACGGTAATAGTGGCCATGCCATATCGAGATCAATGGATCTATGAACCGGCCGAGCGATGCAGCTCTCTTGGCCATATATCCTATCAGGAGCCTGATGCCCATCTCATGCCTGAATGTATCATTTTTTATTAGTGCATCGTACCTTATGCGTGTCTTGTGGGGGACCGATCCTGTTAGTGCCGACTGGTCAGTTGCGGTAACTCCAAGAAAACCGTTGCGCTTTACACCCATAAGTGCAGCGTCAAGATATGGTACTGGAGAACCATACGGATCAACATCCACATATTCATAAGCGCCGTGCTGGAGCACGCATTCAAATGAATCGTTGATGACTGAAGCCTGTGATCCATTTCTTTCTACGTTATCCCTGATCAGGCGGTATGAATCTGGAGAAACCTCCGATATCGTCACCGCTGAATCCGTTTCCTTGGATATCCGGATGCCCCTTATGCCAGTACCGCCGAATCCATCCAGAACGTTCCTTATTCCCATCTTTTTTATGAATTCAATGGTTATATCCCTATTTATCTTCTGGTCGGCATTGTAAAAACCCGTACCTCTCTTTCCAGGGCCATGGTAAACTTCTGGGACGAGTATTTCAGCTGAACCCTCCCTCACTATCATTCCTCACCCTTGAGGACGTGCATGACCTTGAACGGGAGTATGTTCTTGTTTATCGGAGTTATGTCGAAAACCCTGACGCCTTCCAGGCTCTTTATCTCCTGTAATACTGGATTCCTGGATCTCTTGTGCAGCGTAACGATGAGGGGCTTGCCACATTTAAGCGTCTCTTCTATCTCTGCATGCACCTTTTTCGTTGTATTCTCTAGCTTACCTATCTCATCTATCACTATGACGTCTGCAGTCTCTCTGGCCTTCTGAAGGCTGGGGATGAGTATTTCCTCCAGTATCTTTGTGTCAACACCTAGCTTGTCTATCTTAACCCTGGAAACGAAGTTATCAAAACAGAATTGGGCCTTCCTCTTAGATTCTATATCCTCTATGGTGTAACCAGTCAGCTTACCATTGTTTGTTACCTTTGAAACCAGAACGCCCTGCACATTGAGATTATCATTTTTCAGCATGTCTATGATCTTCTGGAGAGCCTCTGATTTTATCGATCCAACGGGACCGGTGATCCCAATTTTTATTGCCAAAGGTATCACTCCTCTATGTACATCAATGGGTAGTCCATCTCTGGAATATACTTCAATCGGGCAACAATTACATTTCCATCATAATTTATCTTTATCCTTACATCCAGCATTTCCCCGCTGAGCGTGAGGTACTTGTAAACGCCGGGCTTCTTGTTGTTGACCGTTGGATCAATATGAACTTCTGCATCCTCCACAAAGGGCTGCACCATTATGCTTTCCCTTATGGCCTTCTCTATGTAATTTATATTTCCCTGGTTTATCGGTATGCCGACGTATTGATGATACACCGTTCCGAGTTTGATGCCAGCTTCGAAAACAGCTCTCTCCCTCGGAGTACATTTAAAATAGTGCGATGCTGGATCTTTCATCATGGGGTAATAACATAATTATAGATAAATAATAGGTATGACATGAAGTATTAATGTCATATTTCCGCGTGATGAGGCTTTCTTCAAATCGAAGTTTAGTTCTTACAGCTTGCTTCCAGCGGTGAGTATCGCAACTATGCGATCGTATAGCGTGTCCTCTGTTCTGTCCGGACCCATACTTATCAGATCGTCTATGAATGCCTCCGGATCTGTGCAGTACTGAACGTATTTGCGTATGAGATCCCTTATCTTCGAATCGTTCTTTTCCATGGGGTAAAGGTCCCAGTCTATCCTGCCGGTATTCACCCCTGGACGTAGACCTATATAAGCTATGGCAGTCTTAACTCTGCTGGGATCTATATGGTTGGCCTTGGAATACAGCATTCTGTAGAAAGCGAGCTGATCACCATAATGATTCCCAGAGTTCTTCCTCTTGTCTGTTTTATAATCTACTATGAGATATTTCTCACCATCGCTGAAGACCGCATCTATCCTCCCATAGAGTATGAATGCATCTGCCTCCCTCATGTAGGCAGAACCCGGTATCTTGACCTCCAGTTCGCTGCCGATCTGGCTCATGCCGTAAACATCTTGTATCTTCTTCATTATGTTTAGGATATTCCAGTAGTAAGGCCTCAGCCTCTCAGGTATCTGTTCTGCCTGTACATTGCCTTCAAAAACATCCTGTGCTATGGAATGTATGGAGGTACCGAATCCCATGGCAGGACTCGTATACTTGAGCCCGAGTATGTGGTCCTTGAGGAACCTGAATGGATCCTCAAGTGACGCAAGCAGTGAAAATGAGATCACGTTGTTCTTCCTGATGCCAGAATATATCAATTTTCGTATTCTGCCCTCTTCGTGTATCATGTCCGAGGCATGCTTCAGGTCTCCCCGTACAAAGGCAAGGTATGGTTCCCTCTTGATATCATAGTAATCCTTGCTCATTGTGGATGTAGATGCCGTGATTGAGCCCCCCTTCATTGAAAACCGGTTAAGATACCGTTCGTCGTCCGAAACGATCACAAGATTCTGGGCTGCGCGTGTTATGGCAACAAAATCTACCCGTGTGTCCTCATCCTCAAGGTCCACAGAGATATCCCGACCTGTTTTTAACCTGATCATCTGCTCGGCCACAAGATCCACGGCGCTCATCTTTTCATCCTTCTTGGCTTTCGGAAGATATATAACATGATCAAATTCGAGCCCCTTGGCCTTGTGAACAGTCAGAACAGAGATCCTTTCATCCGCATCTATTTCCTGAACCTCATCGTCGCAGATCTCCAGATAGTTTATCAGGTCGGATCTATCTTCGTTGCCATAGAAATCTAAGTATTCTCTGAGGTTCTTATATATCCTTTCCACCGTCAGGAAATAGCGCTGATCGAAAGCCAACGCGATGGGAATTATCAGTTTCTCGAACATGTCGATGAGCCCATTTATTCCTGGGGCTGAATAAGTCCTTCTCAGGTTGTTCAGTAGATCATAGTTCTGTAAGCTAGTGTTCCCGCTTATGAGGCTTTCCTTAATGTCATACGCCTCGCTTATCTGTAACCCGCTGAATGGTGTGAATAGCGCATCTATAACGCTCTGCATATCTCCATAGATTATCATTTTTAGGAATGCGATGACATCCTTCTTCGCCCGATCACTTGCCGCAGAAAGTGCACTGGACGCATATCTCATCCCATTGCTGTCCAGTATTTCGGATATCTTTATAACCTGGTCATTGCGCCTTGCGAGTATGCCCACTTTGCCTTCTGGAAATCTCTTCAAGAGATCTAAGACTGCTTCTTCCTCTCCGCTGACGACTTCAACTGAACCGCCCCTGGCTTTAGAGGCTTTTAGCTGATCTAGTTCGGTCCTATACTGGTCTGGATATTTTGTGTTTTTAAGGAAGAATTCACGCGCATAATTGAGAACGGCCTCTGAATTTCTGTGATCCGTCAGCAGGTAGTTTACATGGGCGTCTGGAAAATGGTTGCTGAAATTTCCAAACCCTCCTCCCTGGAAACCGAAGATGGCCTGCTTTCTATCTCCAACCGCGTATATATCATCTGCAACTGATTTTATGAGCCTTGCCTGCAGATCACTTGCGTCCTGCAGCTCATCCACCAGAACATATTTGAAATGCGGTTTTTTCTCAAGTTCCAGAAATTTTATTATCATGTCGTTGTAGTCGATCACCCCTCTCGCTTCCTTGGCATTGCGATATTCATCCATGATCTTGCTCAAATGGATGAAGATGGCGGTTATTTCTTCGAGATCCTCCTTTATCTTCTTTTCCTCTCTGCGCTTTTTGAAGATCTCTCTGAGCGATGCCGCAGTTTCTTCAGGATTCTCAATACGATCTATTCCGAAGCTTCCCAGGTACCTGATTATGTTTTCTAGCTGTGGTACTATTCTTGAGATCAGGTATTCTCTCTCATAGTTGAAAACGCTGTTCCTTATCAGGTAATCGAATATGATCTTTCTGAGGAAATTCTGATTCACGATTCCCCTGTATCCGTACCTCCTTATTGCAGAATTGGCAAAGGAATGAAAGGTGTAAACGTTTATGACGCTTAGATCGATCTGCGTCCCGGAACGTTCAAGCGCCTTTATTATCCTGCTCCTCATATTTTCAGCTGCCTTGTTGGTAAAGGTGATACACAGAATATCGTTTGGATCCACTCCGCTCTGAACCAGTTCAAGATATTTTTGCGATATGCTCGTTGTCTTTCCAGTACCTGGTCCAGCTATTACAACGTTTGCGTTCACCATTGATCAAGCCAATTTGCAAAATAAAACTATTGGTATTGTCCATCATTAGTTAGAGGGCATAGTATTTGAATGAAGGAATTCAGGTATAGCTGTGGCAATTCCTGATCAGACGCTGCAATAACAAGCGAATAAGTTTAAATTGCACTATCGTCATTCAATATCGAGGAAAAAATGCACAATTATGATTTTCAACTTTACATGTGCTTATAACATCTATATTTGTATTTGCGAGGAAAGATACAGACGGTTTTCTTCGTCCTATGTGTATGGAAAGGCAAAAAAATATATTTGTTTCAGGGATAATACCACGGTGTATTTACTTGGAGAAGATTAAGGAGGATGTGATCATCCTTGGTGGCGGGATGGCTGGCCTAAGAGCAGCCGTCGCAGCCGCAGAGTACAACAAAAACATCTCAGTTGGGGTGGTCTCCAAACTGTACCCCCTCCGATCCCATTCTGTTTCTGCGGAGGGCGGAACAAGTGCGGTTCTAAATCCGAAGGACAGTTTCGACCTACATGCCTACGATACCATCAAGGGATCAGACTACCTTGCGGACCAGGATGCCGTAGAGGAGTTCGTCAGGCTGGTTCCAGAGCAGATTTACACTACCGATCACTGGGGATGCCCATGGAGCAGGAATCCAGATGGCACCATCTCTCAAAGGGACTTCGGAGCGCTGAGCTTTCCAAGAGCTACATTTGCAGCCGATAAGACTGGTTTCCACGTTATGCAGACCCTCTTCAGCAGGGCGCTGAAGTACGATAATATCCACTTCTACAATGAGTATTTCGCAACATCCATGTTCCTGGATGGAGGAAGATTCAACTCTTTGACGACTATAAACCTGAGAACGGGGGAATTCGTCGTATTTCAAGGAAAGTCAATAATATTTGCGGCTGGCGGTGCGGGAAGGCTGTACCAGTTCAGCACCTATGCCCATTCTGTTTCCGGAGATGGGGATGCCATAGCCTACAGGGCCGGTATACCGCTGAAGGATATGGAGTTCATACAGTTCCATCCAACCGGTCTTGTACCTTCAGGCATTCTAATAACGGAGGGTGCCAGAGCCGATGGCGGATACCTTCTCAACGGCGAAAAGAAGAGGTTCATGCAAGCCTATGCACCTAACAAGCTTGAGAAGGCATCGAGAGATGTCGTCTCAAGGGCCATAATGTGGGAGATAGAGGCCGGCAGGGGAGCAAAGGGAGAATACGGCGACATGGAATATGTTTATCTCGATCTAAGGCACATGGCCGATATCCTAGATGAAAGGCTACCGATGATAACGGAGATAGCCAAAAAATTCAACGGCATAGACGCCCATACTGAGCTCATACCTGTGCATCCTGCAACTCACTATACAATGGGTGGCATCGATTCTAACGTGAAGACAACCACTGATTTCTCCGGCATCTTTGCAGCAGGCGAAAATGCATGCGTCAGCATACATGGGGCGAACAGGCTCGGATCGAATTCGACCAATGAATGTCTTGCCCTTGGAAACGTGGCTGGTGTGTCCGCCGCCAAGTACGCTATGGAGCATGATATCCCGGATCTTGTAGTTGAAAACGTGAACAACGAAGAGAAGAGGATATGGGACGACCTGCTAAAGAGAGATGGCGGCGAGAATGTTGCCAAGATAAGGGAGGATCTCAGGATCAACATGGACAAAAACGTGGGCATATTCAGGGACGCAGATGGCCTGAACACATCTCTGAAGAATATAAAGCAATACAAGGAGAGGTATCAGAAGATCTCCATACAGGACAAGTCAAGCACGTTCAATATGGAGCTAGAATGGGCGCTTGAGGTTGGTTTCATGCTGGATCTGGCCGAGATAATAACCGTTGGCGCGATAATGAGGACAGAGAGCAGAGGCGCCCATTACAGGAAGGATTATCCAAACAGAGATGACGAAAACTTTTTGAAACATACAATTGCTACATACACTAAGGATGGACCGAAGATAACGTACAAACCAGTCGTGATAACCAAATGGCAGCCAACAGTCAGGACATACTGAGGTGGTACCATGGCCGATGAATATGAATTTGAGATAAAGAGGAAGGATCAGAGCGGAAAGGTCTATTACAGCACCTACAAGGTACCCAAAGACAAGATATCCACGGTGCTTGAGGGCCTTCTGTATATTAAGGAGAATCTCGATCAGTCGCTATCGTTCAGGTATTCCTGCAGGATGGAGATCTGCGGAAGTTGCGGCATGGAGATCGATGGGAAACCAAGGATGGCATGCTCAACCATAGTTGAGGATCTCAAGAAGGATAAGATAAGGATCGAACCTCTCAGACATTATAAGGTGATAAGGGATCTTGTAGTGGATATCGATCCGTTCTTCGAGAAATACAGAGAGGTCAAACCATACATAATCAGGGACGATGATGGCAAATACGACAAGGAACTTCCGCAGACCCCAGAGCAGTTCCATGAATACGCGAATTTCGCCATGTGCATAAAATGTGGTCTGTGCATGGCCGCATGCCCGATAGAAGGATCCGACCCGCAGTATCTGGGTCCTGCTCCACTGGCTGCCGCCTGGAGATACATAGCTGATAACCGTGATAAGGGGGCAAAATATAGGGTCGAGATCGTAGACGGCGAGGAGGGTACATCGAGATGCCACTTCGCAGGCGAATGCACAGAGGTATGCCCGAAAGGAGTAGATCCATCCTTTGCGATACAGAAGCTCAGGAGGACCGCTCTGAAGATCGAACTTGCGAGCATATTTGGGAGGTAGATGAGTAATGGTTGAAGCTAATAAAGAAATGAAAGAAGGCATAAGTGCGTGGGCAAAGTTCTACAGGAAGGGTACTGGTTATTTTGCATTTGCCTTTCATCGGCTATCCGGCCTAGTCATTCTATTCTATCTGTACCTGCACTACGCTGTTCTATCGAATCTGCTCAGAGGACAGGCAACCTATAACGCAATAGTAAAATCGATAACTTACGGGCCATATGACAGTTTTCTCGCTCTTGATTTCCTGCTAGCTCTTGTCATATTCTACCATGGAGCAAATGGTGTTCGCCTTGCACTGAACGAGTTTGGCATAGGCATGCAACATCACAAGGCTCTGTTCTTCACCTTCGAGATAATAGCCATGATATTGCTGGGGCTCTTCGATTATTATGCGCTTCAGTTTGTGGGGGTTGGTTTCTGATGGCCGAGACGGAAAAGATGAAGTATGGATCTTTGAACAGATTTGCTCAGGCCGTGACCGGTCTATTTCTGCTATTCTTCCTTGGAGTGCACCTGTATGTCGCGCACATAGACTTTGGCCATCCAGTGGCATTCTTCAGTTCCGTAATTAATCAACTGCATAATCCATGGTGGCTGGCGTTCTTCCTGATCTTCGTTTACATCATCACTTACCATGGAATAAATGGGTTGAACCACATAGTTGCGGACACAAGTATAAGCGAGAAGGCAAAGAGAAACATAGGCATAGCTCTGATGGTCATATACGTTATAACCATAATATACGGGACGATACTGGCTCTGCTGGTTGCAAGGATGACCGTTCCCACATAAAATTTTTTATAAAAGATAAAAATTTTTATCCAAAAACAAATCCCATGCCCTGTTCGGCATTGTCATTTTCTTCCTTTATTTTTGAATATATCTTTTCCGACTCTTTGGGATCAAGCTCCTTCATGATTTCCGGCTTCTTTGACTTCACATACTTCACTGCTTCATCATTTCCCTCAAAGAGAAATATAGTTCCGTCAACACCATAGATAGATCCATCTCTCTTGAGTACGGTCATACGTGATACTCTGTCATCCTGAAGGAATTCATTAACTGCGGTTTCATCGTTGCCGTTTATCTTCAATATGACAAACGCCATCTTCCATCGTAGGTGCATTCCAGCATGGAATATAAATCCACTTGAATTGCCACTCAGCTGAGACCTCAATTCTTACATGGCCGAAGGCCAGCAGCTGCGCGTAATAGTACATATGCGGATATTTAAACTACATGAAATTGGCATGCGCTAGCGTAGGCCTCATTAAGCCTTTCAACCACTTTCTGCTAGATTTACTGACGGCTATGTTTTGAACCAGATTTTTTGATCATTCATTTAAAGAAGGTCGCACATCATCCTTTGATTGGCTAATTCAACTGCTCAATAAATGCCTCTGTGTCTCATTTAACAATGGAAGCTTGAATATCCTCATTTTCTGTGCAGTTTCCTGTGTTCCTTCATCATGCAGCGATTTGACACCACCCTGAGTCCATTTGCCATTGCCCTCTTCTCAGAATCTGGGTGCTCTATTCCTTCCTGAAGCCAGATCGCCTTAACTCGCTTGGATATTGCCTGATTAACTATTTCTGGCACTGCATCAGGTTTCCGGAAGACGTCAACCACATCTATGGATTCTGGTATTGATAGGATATCTGGATAGGCTTTCTTTCCGTTCCACTCCTGAATCATAGGATTGACAGGTATTATTTCATAGCCATTGTCTGAGAGGTACTTTGCAACTCTATAGCTATCCCTATCAGGCTTATCTGATATACCAACGACTGCTATCTTCCTGCTGTTATTCAGTATCCATTCAATATCGTCCGCCATCGAGTAAATGATACAGCCAGGATTATTTAAGATATCGTAAAATCTGAGAGCTACATTCTACCTGGAAATATGCATGTGATAGTTTTGGTCAATTTCAGCTCATATATTTAAATTGTGGCATATTAAAGTATACTTTAAATATAAAATTGTAATTCTTTACATCTATGTTTTGCCCAAAGTGTGGTTCCTTGATGACTCCTGTAAATGGTAAATATGTGTGCCCATCATGTGGATATGAAATATCGAAGAACAAGGAAACCATAAAAATAGTTTCGAAGAGTGCTGATAAGGAGACAATAATGATAAAAGAAGAAGTCTCAGCCGAACCTCTTGATTCAGATGCAGTCTGCCCTCGCTGCCATCATAAGGGGGCCAGATACGTGTTGAAGCAGACAAGATCTGCAGATGAACCTGAAACAAAATTCTACACGTGCGAAGAGTGCGGCTATAGATGGAGAGAATATTGAAGCCGCACTGAATATAAGAAACTTTTATATCTAATCTTTACTAACTTACACGATGCCTGTTTACGAACCAGATGAGCATGAGATCCTCCAGGAAAAATCCAGCATGACGCGTGGAGGGGAACAGTATTTCAAGGGTACGCTTTATCTTACGGACAAGAGGTTGATATATGAAGAAAAGGGACACAGGGGCTTCATACATGCACATCCGGCAAAGATCCTCCTTGATCTTCCACTCTACCTTATTTTGAATATTTCCACAGCAGTTCCAAGGATAAAATTCGGAACGAAAAAAACATTATCTGTCGAATTCACCACGGATAAAGGCGATGATAGAGCCACTTTCGTTCTCAAGGATCCGGAAAAATGGAAGAAGGAGATGGAGAGGTGGACGACCGACGCCAAACGCAGGCATGAACAGGAGGAGAAACTGAAAATTGAGGAGGAGAGGAGAAGAGAGATAGAGCTCGCGAGGGCCAAAGCTCCTACGGCTAACATCGGAATGTATATAAATGCAGGTAAAAAAGATGAAGGCAAAAATATTCCGAAGTTCGTTGAATCTGCAGTCTCAGAAGAAAAAGAAAATATATTTGAAGCCCACGAAGCTCCATCTCTTCCAAAGACCAAGAAATGCCCAAACTGTGGAAAAGATATACCGGCAGATTCAGTTTATTGCCCATATTGCGGATTTAAACAGCCTTAGGCATTTTAATCCGTTTCTCCGTATTTTTACTGTAAATCATCTGATCCTAATGATTTGTTTTAATCTGGACGCCGAAATATCAGCATATCAGGAAAACTGAATCGCATTAATTTATTATCTTCTCTGATATCTCCCCTTTCAATGAAAGAGATAAAGTATCTCATCCCATATGTTCTCATAAGTTCATTTTCCTATTACTTCGCAAAAAATGGAGTCGATCAGGTTTCTCCAGCAATATTCATGTCGATGAGATACTTTATCGCTGGCCTCACGCTTCTTCCATTCGCAAAGCATTTGAAGTTCTCATGGAGCATACTGATACTTTCCATAATGACGTCAACCAGCACAGCACTCTGGGCGTATGGCTTGATATACGTATCACCAGCCGAATCGGCTATTCTCAGCTATTCAATGCCAGTTTTTTCCTTGCCAATAGCATTCCTCATGGTGAAGGAGAAACCGTCTGCGATAGAAATTGCGGGTATTTCAATAGGTTTCGCAGGTGTTATCCTTTATGGAATGCCCCTTATGCACGGATTCACACTCTTCGGTGCCATACTAACAATAGCCAATGCGGTCTTCTGGGCGCTATTCACAGTATATTACAGAAAGCTCAAGGAAGAAGACCCGGTTTCCATAAACACGATGCAGTTCTTCATCGGTGGTGCGATTCTACTTGCATACATTCCGTTTGATACTCGGTTCGATCCAGGCCTTTCGTTCGTAGCCGATGTACTTTGGATGGCGCTATTAGGCGGATCTGTTCAATTTATCCTCTGGAACGTGATGATAAAGATGAGCTCCGTTAACAAGATAACGGTGTTAGCTTTCTCCGTACCTATATTCACCATGATACTGTCAATATTCATAGATCATGAGATTCCAAACATAATGGAAATAGCCGGTGTAATCGTAATGTTCACAGGCATATTCCTGTCAAGATTGAAGGGAGGCATTTCCGTAGTAAAGGAGACAAGCACATAATATATGAAAAGGTGAAATGTATTCGCACAAGAATCAGGCAAGTTGTAGACGGATGAAATAAAGCCGCCGACGGGGTTTGGACCCGCGACCTCGTGCTTACCAAGCACGCGCTCTACCAGGCTGAGCTACGACGGCAAAGATAGGATGTGATGCAACAGATATACATGAATTTTTCAATACACTTAGGTAGAAAGGATCAAAGCTTTATGTAGAGCCATCCTTCGGATTCCTTCTTTAGAACCTCATATATCCCGGCGTTCACAATGCGCACGCCATCCATCAGAGATCTTTCATCGATCCTCTTGGATACGAGAGAATTTCTGCAAGCTACAACGTCCATGCCAGATTCTAACATTTCAAGTATCGCATTTCTATTTCCTGGATCACTGAGAAAACCTATGGCATCTGCATGAAAAACTATTTCAATGACAGCTGAAGGATCATCTTTCAGCAGATTGAATGCACTTTTAATCGTGCCGTTTGCCTTCTCCATCTCAGTTACGTTGATGATCACTTTCATTTTCCAGAGGCCTCTGAAGGCTTTCCTTCACTCTACGGATCACACCCATCATTCTGAAATACTCCCTATCGCTCATGCGGGATCTGGCTATAAGCCTCCTAAGCAGGAGTTCCGTGTTTCTTATCTTGTGCTCCGGATACGAGGTCAGGCGCATAACTTCGATTATATTCCTGAGCATCAGATCCTCATGATCCGGTTCTATAGCTCTTATCTCTATATTCTCCGGCGGATTGAATCTTGTGAACATAACATAAAGTATTATTGCGACCGCATGAGACAGGTTATAAACAGGATACTCTGGGTTTCCCGGTATATTTATGAAATAGTTGCACTTCTCTATTTCCTCGTTGCGCAACCCGTCATCCTCTCTTCCGAATACGAGCGCTATCTTGCCACCCTGATCCGACATTTCTTCCCAGAATTTTTCAGGTGTCAGCGGTAACCTCCTGAAATGTTTTTCGTTACTGGAGGCCGTGCTTGAAGTGGCTGCAATGACATTGAACCTTGATATTACGGAGGCGAAATCATCATAGATCTCCGCGTTTTCTAAAATGAACCTTCCGCCCATGGATCGGGCAAACGCCTCATCGTCAGGCCTGTTGCCTATTATTATGAGGTGCCGAAGGCCAGAATTCCACATGGATCTGGCCACAGCCCCTATATTACCCTGGTATTTAGGGTACACGAGAACTATGTAGACGTTCTCTGATATATAATCAGTTCTTGACATTCTCCTGCTTCTGCTCTGGCTGGCTTTCGCTGGTTTCTGTCTTAGCTTCGGCTGGTGCACTCTCTTCTTTCTTCTGTTCGCCCTCAGCCTTCTGCTCTTCCTGCTTCTTATAGACTTCAAGAATAACTATATCGTATCCTGGCACATATTTCCTGACCGTGTTTACTATATTGTATTTAGCATCCAGCCAGGGAAGGCTGAACTTCGCGCCCTCAGGAATCTCTATTTTTATATCACTGTCTAGCGTTACATTGAAGCCCTCTGGATTGTAATTATTCGCTATTATGGCCCTGACCTTTTCGACCGGTTCCGTTATAACGCCATTGATCTTGAATTTGTAATATACGGTTTTTCCTGCCCACCTGTGGTTGTAATCAACGAGTACCCTTCCTGGAGTAACGGAAATTATTCTCCCAACCCTCCTGTTTATCTCGACTTCCTTTCCTACCTGCGGGTCTATGTTCAGGCGCTGAAACTCCCTCATCGTATGTATCTTTATATTTGATGGCAACCGCTGACCGAAGGCATCCTCTGGTGGGACTTCAACTTCGACTTCCTGGCCTGGTTCCGCTTTCCTGAAAGCCTCATTAACCTCCTTGAAAATACCTTCCTGGCCAACTATTACAACTATGTCCCCATATCTTGCATTTTCATCAAAAATATCATTCTCCTTTGCGAGATCGGCCTTGCTGGTAGATACCAGTTTTTTCTCTTCACCAACACGCATCTCGAATTCGATCTTTATGAAATCTCCATCATTCAACTGTTTCACCTTTAAACTGGAAGGTTATATATAAT